>X22_European_Rabbit__coassemble_197_pt1 | contig 14091 bp, 14 predicted proteins | sample X22_European_Rabbit__metabat2_low_PE_003 | metagenome-assembled genome bin X22_European_Rabbit
GCTTTACAGGATTCTCTCTCAATATCAAGATCATCCAGCCACGCTTTGTACGGCAGGCCGCTTAACATTCTTTCTTTCTGGTTCATTATACCTTCTCCGTTTCACAGTTTCCCGCAAAATTCTTCGATTGCCCTCTCATTTTCCTGCTTCTGTTTCTGTTTCGGCTCCACAAGCCACAGCGTCGGCACATCGCCGGTCACGCCCAAAAGCGATTTCAGCGCCGCAAAAGCTTTTTCGGCACTTCCGCCCAGACTGCACGCCGCAAACCCAAACTGCTTTCCCTCCAGATTCTCTGTCTGAATAAAAGTCCGCAGCGGCGGGGTGAACGTTCCCGCCCAGACCGGCGTCACGAATACGATCCTGCCGTACTGTTTGAGATCCGCCGTGTACGGTTCCAGTTCCGGCGCTTCCTTCATGACGGCACTGCCGCCTCCTAAGAAATATTTGCCAAAGCCCTTCGCCGGGTATGCCTTCTTCGGCACCAGCCGAAGCAAATCTGCGGAAAGTGCGGACGATATCCGCTGCGCCATCCACTGAGCATTTCCGCTCTGAGAATAATATACAACAAGTGTTTTCATTTCTGCCCTCCTGATTGTCAACAATAAAGACAGATAATTTGCTATACTGTCCTCATCGTTACTCCCAATGACAAGATCCGCCTGTTTCTTCACATCGCTGACCGCGTTTCCCATAGCGATTCCCGTTCCGCAAAGCTTCAGCATTCCGATGTCCGCATAGTCATCTCCAAATGCCGTTATTTCATTCGTGCCAATGCCGCAGATGGAACACAATTCCCTGATGGCCTGTTCTTTTGTTGCTTCCTTTTTCGTAAACTTATACCAATATCCATCCGAAAAGCGGACGCAATCGCACCCGTCCAGTAGCTTTGCGAGCTGTTTCGCCTGAGCTTCCTCAAAAATCTCTACGCACATTTTCAGGGCGCTTTCCTCAAAATCCATAAAATCCGTATAAACGCTCTCTCCCCAGCTAGGATCCTGTTTCTTCGGTTCGATCTTATAATTCCAGTAATGCGCATCTGCGGTATCAATGGTTATCTGGCAGTCCTGGCCGCACACTTCTCTGGCCAGACCGATCATCCGCCTCGTTGTCTCTTTGGAAAACCCGGCCCTATAAACATACTCCCCTTTGTATTTCACCAGCGCCCCGCCGCTTGTAATCAGTAAGTCAGGCTGCAGTTCCTCTATGAAAGCCAATGCGTTCTGTTCACTTCTGGACGTGGATATCCCGATCCACATGCCTTTCTCCCGGCAATCGCGCAGTGCGTTCAGCGTTGCCCGTGAAATGGTCTTATCACTGCGAAGCAAAGTCCCGTCCAAGTCAAACAGGAGAAGCCTGCATTTTTCCATCTGACGCCCTCCAGATCTGATGTTTCCCTATTTCCCATTCCCCCAGACTTTATCCGTCCGCCAGTCTCGCTTCTTGACAAAATGTCCCGCCTCTGTGTATGATTTCATCATATCAGCCAGCGGGCAATTCGGCAAGAAAAAATGGCTTTGTAAAGGGAATCTCCAATTTTTGTCGGGGTGAAAAATATGCGGGAAATTCTGAGAGTGAACGTATCGCTGAACGATTTCATGGAAGTAAACGGGGCCGGGCATTCCGCCTGCATGGCCGTGTTCTCCGGCACGGCGGACGGCCCGTATTTTCAGGGCAAGATCCTGCCTCACGGAGTGGACACGCAGATGCGCACAGAGGGAAAGCCCGTAACGCTGTCCGCCCGCTATATTCTGGAGGGCACAGACGATCAGGGAAAGCCGTGCCGCATCTTCATCGAAAACAACGGCACGGAAGATCCTGATCATGTGATCCGCACCCGCCCAGTCGTCGTCACGGACAGCGCCTCTCTCGCCTGGATGGAATATGCCGATCTGCATGGCACTGTCGAGGGCACGGCGGACGGCGTCATCATTCACATCCTGGCAGACGCCGTATGAACTTTTTCCTTTCCTTGGTGAATAGCAAGGTGAATAGCAAACCGAGCCCCTCAAAGCTTAAAACTCCACCGTCTTCGTGGCGATCTGCTCGCGGAAGCGTACATCATGCTCGACAAACAGCATGGTCGGCTGACAGGAAAGCAGCAGCTTCTCGATCTGCATACGCGAAAAAACGTCGATATAGTTCAGCGGTTCGTCCCAGATGTATATATGGGCGGGCGAAAGAAGGCTCGCCGCGATCAGCACCTTCTTTTTCTGGCCTTCGGAGTAATCTTCCATATTTTTCAAAAACTGCGCCCGTTCCATATCGAGCTGTCTTAAAATTGCGCAGAATAAGCTTTCCTCCAGTCCCCGCGCCCTGCAAAATGCCCGGATACTGCCTTTCAGAAAGGAAGTGTCCTGGTTGATATAAGAGATCACCAGCCCGGCTGCCGTCTCGCAGACGCCGGATTCTGTCACCGGAAGTTTTACGCCCGCGCCGTTTTTCTGCCGCCCCGGCAAAGCGCACGCCTCCTGATCCCCTGCCCCGATGCCCGCCTTTTGCAAAACCAGCTTGATCAGGGTGGATTTTCCACACCCGTTTTCCCCGTGAAGCGCCACCCTCTCCCCCTGCATCAGATCAAAGGTCAGATTGGGAAATACCGGGTGGGCCGAACCCTCATAGGCGACGGTAAACTCGCGGATATGGATCAGCCGCTCCTTGTGGTGGCATAAGGGCATAAGCTTCAGATCCACCGGTTCCTCCAGGTCGGCAAGCAATCCTTCCTTTTCCTCGATCTCCCTCCCGATCCGCTTTTGCATCTGCGATACCCGGCTCTGCATTTTCTTCGTCTTCGCCCCCAAATAGGCGCGGGTATTTTTGAAACGATCATGTTCTTTCACCGGATCAAAGCCGATCTTTGTCCGTTCATTCCGGTCTGCCCACTGCGCTATTTGCGCTGCGGACTGTTTCAGCTTACCGATCTCTCTTATATGCTTTTCATTCTCTGCGCGCACAAACTGATCTCTGCGCTGTTTATTCTCCCACCAGACAGAAAAATTGCCGTTCTGCACGTCAATGCTTTTCCGGTTCAGCACCAGCACATGATCCGTACAGGCGTCCAGCAGATCCCGGTCGTGGGATACCAGGATAAAACCCTTTTTCGACGCCAGATAATCCTTTACATTTTCCCTGGACGACTGATCCAGATGATTGGTCGGCTCATCGATCAGCAGAAAATCATTCTCACCGGAAAACAGGATCGCCAGCATGACCTTCGTGCGTTCCCCCGGGCTTAACGTGCGAAACGGGCGGTACAAAACCTCCGCATTTCCCCGAAGCTGATCCAGTTCCGCAAGCACGCGCCATAAGGCGCTTCCCGCTTTCCACTGTTCCAGAAGTTCTGCAGCCGAAAGCTCCATCTGTCCCGGCGCGACCGGATAGGGAAAATAGTCAAAGGCGGTAGAGGCGCTAATGCTGCCGCTATACTCATACTTTCCCAACAACAGGTTTAAAAATGTGGTCTTTCCTTTCCCGTTGCGCCCCAAAAAACCGAGCTTCCAGTTCGTGTCGATGGAAAAAGAAATATCCTCAAAAATATTGTCAAAGCTGCCCTCATAGGCAAACGTCAAATGATCCACCCGTATCTGTGCCAATGTCCTCTCTCCCTTCTGCGGTTCCAAAAAAAAGGAACCGTCCGTCACCAAACAGTTCCATTACGCATCATAACCATACAGGGAGAGCCTGCGATTCTTCTATTTCTGTAAAAAAAAGAGAGCGGTTATGAGAACATAATCCACTTTTGGCAACATGAAATCATCGTACCTTCATGCGTTCAAAAGTAAATTATCTCCTCATCTTTTCACCCCTCTCATTTGCTGGCTGAATTATAACATATGGCAAAAAGGCCTGTCAACCCAAAATTGGGGCAGAAGTCCCGTACCGTGCCTAATTTGCGGCGCTTTCCCGAAAGCGGGATCCCAAAAGATCTTCCTTTAACAGCCCGTAATAACATTCATCACATATGCCCTGATTGTTCTGGCCAGAACTCCGCAAAGTCCCTTCATACTTCATCCCGCACTTTTTCATAACCCTGCCGGAGTTGGGGTTTCTCGGATCGTGCCTCGCCTCGATACGGTTGGCTCCTACCTTTTCAAAGAAGAAATCGATAACCGCTTTCATGGCCTCAGAAGTGATCCCCCGATGCCACCAGGCCTTTCCGATACAATATCCGATATGAACCATGGAAACAGCTTCGTTCATATGTACGACGCCGATGCTGCCGATCGGTTCGTCGCCGTTTTCCTTCAGGACGATGGCCCATTGATAACTTTTTTCATCGGAATAGGAGTTGACCCAGTTTTCTAATACGGATCTGCTGACATCGATATTGGAATGGGTGGGCCATGTCAAATATTTCGTCACCGCCTCGTCAGACGCCCAGTTTTGGTACATCGCTTCGGCATCCTCTCTGGCAAATCTTCTTAAGAGCAGTCTTTCTGTTTCTATCCTTTGCGTTCCGTGATGGTTCATCCCGTGATCTCCTCCATAAACCGGTCTCATAATCGTTCTCCCTCCCCGATCTTCTGCGCGATCAGGGTATCCATGCAGTGCTTGTGCGGCACGCCTCCGCTGTTGCAGTCGAATATTTCCTCCCTGCAGGTATGGAAAAGCCAATCGTGATAATAGCCGAACAATTCTCCTGACAACCATGGAAAGCGCCGCGATTCATCCCGCGTGCTGTCAGGCGCCCGGGCAATAAAGGGCTTCTTCACAAAGACATTCAGCACGTTGTAGCCGCCTGTCACAGTGTGCGCCTTTAGATTTTCACATATTTCTTTCCGCAGGGGCGCGTCCAGAAAGTGCAGCATGCCGCTCGAAAAGATGATATCATAGCTGCGGTCAGGGCAAAAGTCCACAAGATCCGCTTTGATCAGATTCACGTCAACGCGGTTATGCTCTGCAAGCCGTCTGGCTTTTTCCAATCCCGTTTCCGAAATGTCGAACGCCGTGACCAGATACCCGCATTTTGCCATAAAAACGGCGTCTTTGCCCTCTCCGCAACCGATATCCAGGACGCGGAAGGGCCTGACGGGCGGAAGCAGCTTCATGATCTCAAAACATAACCGGTTCGGCTGCAGGCCCCAATAATAGTCCTCAGAAAGATAACGGCTGTCATAATCCGCCGCGACGCCATTATATCCAACCAGAGCGTCAACCGAGGTTCCAAGCACGGCGGCAAGACGGGGCAGCATTTCTATGTTGGGGGATGCCGCGTTGTTTTCCCATTTGCTCACGGCCTGAAAGGAAATATGCAAAGCATCCGCAAGCTGCGCCTGCGTCAGACCAAGCGCCGTCCTTTTTTTACTGATGACCTCGCCGATTTTATACATACCATGCGTCCCCTTTTTTCACCTGCCGCAGACAGGCAGTTCATCGTTTAACGCTATTATGGCATATATTTGAAAGCGCCACAATAACGTATCCTGAGAATTTTGGGGCATCATTCTATCGTTGGTTGAATACCGGCCTGTCGATCAGCGGGAAATCCTATATTTTCACAGCCCTTTTTTGTCAAGCGCCTGCTTTATCAATTCAATTTTATAACTGTCGTTCTTATTCTTTGTGTTTTTCCTGTACCCATCCTTTGAAGATGCCGAATACACTTTTAGATACGCCTGTAAATCCAACAGGTAATAGCAAACGCCTTCTTCTTCCACAAGAGGAATTTCCGTTAGATCAATACCTGCAAAGGGCGTCAGATCCTCTATGGACGCAAACGCTACATGCAGTTCTGCCTTTCTAAACTCGTGTTCATGCAGATCATAAAGAAGATACCCATTGTCTTTCATAATGGAAACGAGGTCATTCCATTTCTCGCGCAGAACAGCTTCCGGGATCAATATATCAATATCCTCCGCGTTAAGATCCATCTGCAGCCATTGTTCCAATCCCAGGGAACCATATAACAACGGCACAAAATGAAAGCGATCATAAAGCTGATGGGCTATTTTGAGGAACTCTGTTTTTTTCACTTGCTTTCCCTCTCAAATTCAAAGATTGCGCAGTTATTTTATTTCATTTAAGCAGGCATATGTATTTGCTTTTTCTCAATACACTTCCACTCATCGTAAGATAACCTGCTTCTTTTCATATGTATTCTCCGCAAACCTGAAATCTATATATCTGTCATTCTGTTTTTGACAGCAAATGATATCACTTCATCAGCCGCCTCCCGATCGTATGGGTATACACGTCCGTAATCGGCATAATACAACAGCATTGCCCAATATACTTCATATCCTCCCAGATCATATTCTTCCTTTGTAGGGAAATAGGAACTACATCCATTTGTATAACCGTTAAAATAAAAATAGGGGTTTCCTGAAAGCCCCTCCGCTTCAAGCGCAAACTCTGCCATTGTTTCATTGGGTATCCCACACAGACACCAATCGCCCATGCAAAAATATTGTACCTCTAAGTTTTGTTCTTGTATGAAAATCCCCCTGCTTTGCAGACGTTCAATCTCTTTCAACCAGTTCCGACCGTCTATGCCGCAATATTTCCATGCGTCCTCGGCTATTTGACGGGCATCCTCTATATCTGGGATCTTTGATCGCAGCGGTATGTATTTTGAATACATATTCAACCGGATATCGCTTTTTGTATTGATTTTATTGAATACGGATTCGGCCTTATGGAATACTTCCTGCGCCATGCTATCCAACGCGTTATCACAGTTGATATATTCTTCCCCACGGCCGTCAACGGGCGTAAATGCGGCCTTATAATATTTAGGGGCAATATTCCCGGCCGATCCCTGCACGACCATAACCGGACAGCGGTGCTTTTCTCTGAAAATTTTTCGGACAGCGCCAAAATAGTCCGCCGAAATGAGATAATTGTCGCTTTTCAGGACATTACAATGGGCTGTCAGGCGCAATATGATCAGCCGCAGATCATCGCTGTCCTTTGCGCAGATTTTGAGTATCCCAACCCGTCTGTCAATCGCAGCATGGGCCCCGCGCCTGTTGACGCCAATTACCGCCTCGGTATTCTCCCATCCCACCGCAACTTCGCGCATAGAGGATGCCGCCGTCTCGGCAGCCTCGCAGATCTTATGACAAAGATCCGCATAATATTCTTTTTCAATATCGACATTAGGCGCCGCATGGGTATGGGAAAATGACAGCATAACCTTTTCCCTGGACGTACCAACGATCACACCGATCTTATCCCGAAGCAGATCTGCCTCCCTTTTATTAAAGCCAATATTATCTATAGTTGTCAGACAACAGATCCCCTCATCCTCCCAAACAGAAACCTGCGCTGTCAGGCAATCCAATACGCCCCTGGATTCGTTGTCCGCGCGGTTAAATCCAACCATAGTGACAGGCGTCTCAGGCGTAATGTCTGTTTCGGCAAACCCCATTCTCAATCTCTCTTCCCCCCCCCTGCATCGCATATTTTCAGGCTGTCAATTTTTCAAGTCATATTGTACGGATCTACGATCCGCCGTCTGGACGTCGGAAATGATCATTTCAACCGTTTCCTCGAAAGACATTTTTTCTGTGATCGTCTTTTCAGGAATAAAGCCGATGTAGTCCTTTTCATTCCACCATCGGCGCATTTCCTTTTCTCCGAACTCAAATCTGTTTGTCTTTGATTCATGGCGTTTCAAGGTTTCTACAAAAGGCAGCTCATAATAATAGGCGAAGATATCCCTGCCATATAACTCAAGTGCGATTTCAAATAGAGGTCTGTACCAGTATCCTGCGATAAAAGAAGCGTATTCCTTCCGAATTTTCTCTGGAGAGCCCTGGCGACAGTAGTTTTTCCGCTCCCCGAATTCCCTCTCAGAATGATCAGCTTGCCCATTTCCTTGCTCCTGTGCGATAACTCTTGCCGCCTTTTCGCTATGCGGCCTATAATTTTATCAGTCTGCCGTCTGTCCGTAAGAAAACCCCCGCGATTTATTTCATCGTATAGTATTTTCCTTCGCCTCTGCCGACAACCTTAATCAATCCGAGATCCTTCATTTGCTTTGCGATTGTAAATGTTCTGGTCTTTTTCAGTCCAAGCAGGTCGCCGATCTCTTTTTCTGTAATCTTACCATTCGCCCTGATATGATCAAGCACCTTTTGCATCTGCGAGGTAACTGCAGATACGGTCCCGACTCCTGCAGAAATTACAGCATTCATATTGGGAAGGATGATTTTGAACGTGTTAGCCGTCACTTCAATTTGCGGCTGTTTTGGGCAATCGGCATACAGGTTAAATATCCTGCGAATGCCGGTTCCATAGCTTTCAATCAGGCGAAGGCGATGGAACACCTCGGCAAGATTCTTATTCCTCGGTTGAGAAATACCGGAACGGATATCATCAAGTGAAAGACCGAAAAGAAGACCGCCGAGCGAAATGAACTCCATTTTGCAATCAGTAACGTTAATGATAATACTCCCACTGAAACTGTAATCACGATGGACGATTGCATTAAGCAGCGCTTCACGGATAGCTTCTTCCGGATAATCCTGCCTGTCCGTCCGCACCACTCCTTTAATAACGGAGATCGTTTTATTGCATAACGCCAAATAGCTCACAGTGTTCTCAAATTGCCTGAAAACAGAACCGCCAAATTCCCTGCTGTCCCGGAATACAGTACAGGCTTCGTCACTGAATACGGCGATTTTCGTTGTATGCATACACTGATCGGAAAGGATCCATGCAAGGTTGGTGTAAATGCCGTCTTTCTTCTGGGTCATACCAAGCGCCCGATATTTTTCCCGGCTAAATTCCACTCCGTAAAATTTAAATGCCTTCTCTGCCGCTTCAAATGTCAGTTCTTGCTCAAGGGAACGGCTTTCTTCAAAAGTATCGCCGTCGCTTTCCTTGATCATCTGACGGATCTGCTCCAAAGAAGCGGGGACGCTGGACGTACCCTGACGCACAAAGACACCGCTCGGCTTCAAACCTTTCCCTTTGAGATAGTAGGGTTTGTTAGTGCCTTCGCTTACAGTGATGCATCCCACTTTGTTATCCTGTATTGTAAAGCGTACAAACATAGTGACGTCCGGCATGATCGCATCACGGATACCGTTGGTAATGCGCGTATATTCTTTATCAACATCCTTAAGGCCTACTGCATTTCCATCGTTATCCATACCCACATATACAATGCCCCCGTCCGTATTGGCAAAAGCTATGACCTCTTTATAGATTTCCTCAGTAAACTGAGACTTGAACTCAATTTTCTCGGTTTCAAAAATCATTGAACTGCCTCCTGCTTATTATGATCCTATCTATCATTATACCCATTTCATTCGCTCCGTCAACCGAATTCAGCGAATATTCACTGAATATTCGCTTAATGTAGTGAAAAAATGAATGAATTTAGTGCATAAGAGGGAGCTTTCCAACAAACCGATCAGCTTTTCCGACATACAATGACCGCCGCATCCTCATCCATGATGTCCTCGATCTGGAATCCGGCGCTTTGCAGCAGGGATGTTTCATGCGCCATCGTCAGCGGAATATCAAAATGGACAAAACGATCCTCCGGGATCACAGACCGCTTTCTCCGGCTCAGATAGACGTCCCGCAAAAGCGTTTCCTCCTCGTCGCAGCAGGCGATATAGTCGCCCAGGATAAAAACGCCGCCTGCCTTCACGCTGCGGTAAATTTTCCCATACAGTTCCTTTTTTCGCTCCGGCAGGAAATGATGCAGGCTTTCAAAAGAAACCACGGCGTCCCACTGTTCATGGCCGGGATCATATTGAAAATAATCCTGGCATACCGCGGTAAAACGCTTGTCCGGATGTTTTGCCGACAGCTTCTCCAGCATATTCCGGCACAGATCCACACCCGTTACCTCTATGTTCGGATCCTTTTTCCAGATCTGATCCAATTCCAGGCCGGTGCCGCATCCCAAATCCAGGATTTTCCTGCATTCGTCCGGCACCGCTTCGGCCACCAGCCGATAAGACTTTTCCCAGATGGACATACGCTCCTCATAGTCGTCCAGCCGCTTTGCAAAAAAATCCGACATTTCTTCCAAAGGGACATCCTCCGTATCCCTGAGCCACCGCTTTAATCCCTGTAAATACTCTTCCTGTGTTTTCATAAAATCTGCCTTTCCGATCCCTGCCGCCCATTCCTGTCAGGACGCGCATCCCCTGTCGGCAAAACATCGGCTCTCAGGATCCTCTGGATACTTTTTTCGGAGAGCGAATATTCCCCCGCAAGGGATCTTACTGAAATTCCGCCCGCATATTTCCAACGGATCTCTTCATTTCTCTTCCGATAATACTGCCGGGTTTTTGTCTGGCTTCCCCATTCCTTTTTCTCTTTGCAGGGAATGTATATGCTCTTTCCGCTTACATACTGCTGGATCGCCTTTATCAGATCTTCCGGCAGAATTTCCTCTGCTCTGACATAGCTCATGTGATCCTCCTTTTTCCTGGGAGATTCATCTGAGCTTAACCTTTGTTTTATTTTAAGCTCAGACTACCGAGCCATAACATATTTTTTCCTCATAAAACGCCCGCTCCTTTCGCTTATTTACAAACAGTGTATCTTTTGCGGCCTACGATTGCAACCTCATCCTTATTTATAAACAAACCTGTCCCTCTGCGGACAGGCCGGTTTCTTTTACCAACCGATTCGCCAGTTCAACCAACTGTGAGCAACGATCGATCCCTGTTAACAAAAATATAATCTTCCTGATTTCCTCTAAGGAACAGATATTCCTCATCGGAAAGGGCCGTCAATCTTCGCCTCAATCCATCCCCAGTGTCTCATCAACTGTCGGATCAATGTCAATCCTGTACTCGTCGTCGATCAGCACATAATTTACCTTGTGGGTTTGTGCAAGTGATAAAAACTGCGCGTTGTCTGCCAATACGCTTTCCAGCATACACGCTTCATCCTTCAGACGATTTTCAATGATACCCGCATATTGCCTGATCTTATCAAAATGCGTCCTTATGTAATGCTCACTCATCACAAGGCAATAATATCTGATATTAGCAAGATATTCGTTACCAAAATCTTTTGCCCAATCGAAAGGGATATAGCAGCCCTCGATGACAAGGTTCTGTCCGTTCTCTATGACTGTTTTGATCATTTCCCGGACAACAGGCCAGAGATAAGCCATAAGCTCTCTGTCGTATTCGGGTGTAAGCGTCGTATACCCGCTGCGGATCAGGCCCATTTTTAAATGGTCTATCGATAAGTAAGGAAATTTATATTTTTCGAGCAAATTCTGAGCAAGGGCAGTCTTGCCCGTATGAGATGCCCCCGTTATTAGAACCACCATTATGTTTCACCCCTAATTGTGCCTTGCGCAGTCCCGCGCCTGCTATGATAATAATGCGGTTATTCCAGTATAACAAAAAAGGGCCTATGCTTTCAACCGCATCCATGCAGATTTCCGAAGAACTCATATTGATTTGTTTTGATTGGCAGGCTATAATGGGGGCGAAACGGCGACAACCAAAGAAATGGTAAGACATTTTATCCAGGAGTACATCCCCATGGAAAAAACTTATGATCTGACAAACGGAAGCGTACCAAAGCTGATCCTTCGCTTCTTTTTCCCAATATTGTTTACAAACCTGCTGCAGCAGGTCTATTCTATGGCGGACACGGTGATCGTAGGGAAGGGGCTGGGCGACCGGGCGCTGGGCGCGGTGGGGAATCTGTCCTCGCTCACGCTTCTGGTCATCGGTTTCTGTACCGGCATGATGGGCGGCTTCTCGATCGTCATCGCGCAGCGCTACGGCTCCGGCGACCGCTGTGCGCTTCGGCAGTCCATCGCCCTCACGGTCAAACTGAGCGCTGTCCTGTGCATCCTCCTGACCCTTGTAGGGATTCTGTTCCTGCGGCCGGTCCTGCTTCTCATAAGGACCGGGGAAGAGATTCTCGATGACAGCCTGCTTTATGGATACATCATCCTGGGCGGCCTAACGGCCACCGCCGCGTACAATCTGTGTACCTCCATCCTGCGCGCGCTGGGCGACAGCCGGACGCCGTTTCACGCAATCATTATCTCCTCCGCCGTCAACATCCTTCTGGACTGTTTCCTGATCTTCGGGCTGGGGACAGGCGTGGAAGGGGCGGCTGCCGCGACGGTCTTTTCGCAGGCCCTTTCCGCCCTCATCTGTTATCGGAAGCTTCATCGGATCGACCTGATCCGCCTGCGCCGTGAAGATTTCCGTTCTGACGCCGCCACCTACCGGGAGCTGCTGAAAAACAGTCTCCCGACAGCGTATATGAACTCCCTGATCGCGGTCGGCTGCATGATCGTACAGGGATTTATCAACAATCTCGGCGTTGTCTACACCTCCGCCTATTCCGCCTGCAGCAGATATCTGAACCTTTTTATCCTGCCCGGAATCACCGTGGGGTCCGCGCTCCTGACCTTCACGAGCCAGAATTACGGGGCCAAAAAACCGGAGCGGATACGGGAAGGTATGCGCTTTGGCGCCATGCTTTCGATCCTGTTCTATCTGCTGTCCCTTGCCGCCATATACCCTTTCGCGGAAACGCTCGCAGGCGCCATCTTCAACGAAGCGGAAACGATCCGCCTTACGTCCGGATATCTCCGCGTCATCGCGGCCTCGCTGTTTCTCGTGAATTTCCTTTTCCTGCTGCGAAACTGCGTGCAGGGCATGGGGCATCCGCTGATCCCGATGTGTTCCGGCATCGCCGAGATGATCCTGCGGATCCCGATCATGATGTACTTTCTTCCAAGGACAGGCTTTTCTGCGGCCGCCTGGGCGGAAGTCGCCGCCTGGACCGGTTCGCTGCTGCTCAACGGGATCGCCCTGCGCTTCTATATCCGCCCGTCCGGACGAAAAAATTTGTGAAGTACCAAATCCGGCTACTGCCGATCCAATCTTATCTCCAATAATTTCACGGGAACCCAGATCCCGTCCTCTTTTACCTGCGCCATCTCAAAGACCGCCTCTCCGTACTCCCACCCGTAGGTGATCCGGATCCGGCCCCGGCTTTTTTGCGGCGCAGTTTCTTTAACCTCTCCGCTCTCCAGGTGCAGACATTTTTCCAGCGCATAACCAGGATCGGTGAAACCGCCGTAATAGTCCGGATCGGCGCCCTCCTCAAAACGCTGCTGCAGCCATTCGCCCGCCGTCTGACCTCCCAGATCATAAGCGGTGAAATCCCAGATCCCCTGCCCATAGGCATTGATACAGTCGTCCATGGCGGCGACCTCTGTATACATCCGGGACAGCCAATTTGTCACCTGATAGGTTTCCCCGTCCGGCTCCAGCGTAAGCCAGCCTTTCCACATATACAGCTCCGGCGATGATGTGAGGGCCGTCACCCGGTATTCGATGCGATACTCTTGAATGGAATCCTCCGGCATATAGGAAACTTCCAGATCTTCACCGGCAAAAGGACTGGAAAAGCCCATGACGCGCACGCCGTCCTGCATAAATATCCCAAACTCTTCCGCCCTTTCCTGAAGTTTTGGGGCCAGCATGGCATAGACGGTATCCGCGTCCCGGTTCACAGCCGCAGACGCAAATTCCCTGGCAAAAGCCAGTTGGGCGTCGTCCTTTGTCAGCCTGGTTCCGTCCCGTTCCGATGAAGCTTGCACAGGATCGCTCATACAGCCGACCGCTGTCAGCGCCACCAGCAATACGGCTGCCGCAGTCACGCTCCCTTTGGCTTTCCGATACCGGAGCGCATTTTGTATACGGATGCAGACGTCATTCTCCCCAAATGCCAGAGGCGTCCCCTTTAACCCTCTGGCCGGAGCCGCCAGGGCCAGCAGCGCGTCTCCGTAATCCGCCCGCCCCTGTCCATCCAGGTTTTTCAGCACGCTTTCGTCACAGGAGATCTCCATATCGCGCCCCATGAGCCAAAAGGACACCCAAAGCAGGGGATTGAACCAGTGGAGCAGCAGGATCAGCCAGGCCGCCGCCTTGATCTGATGGTCATGCCGCCGGATATGCGCCCGCTCATGCTCCAGGATCAGCCGGACGTCGGAGGAAGAAAGCCCCTTTGGCAGATAGATCCTGGGGCGAAAAATCCCCAGCACAAAGGCCGTTTTTATCCGATCCGTTTCATAAACGCCTCCTTCGGCGCGCACGGCAAACGCCACGGTTCGTTTCAGCTTCCAAAAAGAATACAGGC
>X22_European_Rabbit__coassemble_200_pt1 | contig 13841 bp, 10 predicted proteins | sample X22_European_Rabbit__metabat2_low_PE_003 | metagenome-assembled genome bin X22_European_Rabbit
CCGAAGTCCACAGCAAAGGACAGCCTGGCAAAGAGTCCGCCCAGGATGCCGCCGGAGTGGTTGGTTTTTTTATGTACGCCCTCCTGATCCGCGAAAAAGGCATCGTTGTTCTCAGAACCCTTTGCGGTCGAAACGGCAATGCCGTCGCCGATCTCTACCGCTTTTACGGCGCCGATGGACATGATGGCGGCCGCCAGCCTGGCGTCCAGCTTGTCAAAGACGGGTTCGCCGATCCCGGCGAAAACGCCGGTGATGCAGCACTCGATGACGCCGCCGCAGGAATCCTGGCTGGCCATGCAGGAGGAAAGGTATTCCTCCGCCAGAAGGCTGGCCTTCCGGTCCGGCATACCGGTGGGCGTCTCCAGGATCGCTTCCCTCTCAAACCGGGCCATGTCGATGCTGACAGGGCCGATGGATTTCGTATAGGCGCATAGCCCGATTCCCAGTTCCGACAGGATCTTCGCAGCGATGGCCCCTGCCGCCACCCGCCCGATGGTCTCTCTGCCGGAGGAACGGCCGCCGCCCCGATAGTCCCGAAAACCGTATTTTTCATCATAAGGGTAATCCGCGTGGCCGGGCCGGTAACAGGAAGCGATCTGCGTATAGTCGGCAGAACGCTGGGAAGTGTTGAAAATCAGCAGGGAGATGGGCGTACCTGTGGTGCGGCCTTCAAAGACGCCGGAGAGGATCTGTACCTCATCGTCCTCTTTTCGCTGGGTGGCGTAGCGGGAAGATCCGGGTTTCCTCCGATCCAGATAGGACTGGATATCGCTTTCGCAGAGCGAAAGACCGGCGGGACAGCCGTCCACGACGACGCCGATGGCTTTTCCGTGGGATTCGCCCCATGTGGTGATGGAAAAATGACTGCCGAAAGTTGAACCTGCCATGGGAATGCTCCTTTCAAACAACGATGGGAAATTGCCAGCGCTGGATTTGCGCTGCTTAAACAGTATACAATATCTTTTTGACGAACACAAGGAAATCTGTTATAATTCAGAAACGTATCATGCAGGCAGGGCCGTTTTGCAAGGATGGCCGCATTTGGGGGAGGATGGCGTGTGAAAAAGCAAAGACAGTCCAATCTGGAGCTTTTGCGCATCATCAGTATGCTGATGATCGTGTCGATGCATCTGGTCAATCACGGGGGCCTGATCGATCTTGCGCAGGCTGGCACGCTTTCCTATTATTTCGTCTGGACGCTGTTCGGCGTATCCTTCGTCAGCATTAACCTGTATCTTCTGATCAGCGGCTATTTCCTGGTCGATACGAAATTTTCCACCTGGAAACTGGCCAGGCTCGGCGGCCAGGTGTTTTTTTATTCCTTCGGCATTACCATGCTTTTCTGGCTTTTCGGAAAAGCGCCGAAGGACCTGGAGACTTTTGTGCGCTCTGCCCTGCCGGTGGGTTCCGATTTTTACTGGTTCATTTCGATGTATGTTGGGATGTATCTGCTGGCGCCGGTTATGAACAGGCTGATCCGGGCGCTGACGAAACGGCAGATGGAATGCGCGATGGCGCTGAGCTTTGTCCTGGTTTCGGTGTGGCCAAATATCCTCTATTTTTCCTCGGCGCTGAATACGGCGGGCGGGGTCAGCATCAGTTGGTTTTTGACCGTCTATCTGTTCGGCGCCTATCTGAAGCTTTATTACAGGCCGGATGGGAAATTCGCCAAAAAGATGCTGCCGGCCGTCGGCGTGTCGCTGCTGATCCCTTTCAGCCGCTTTGTGATAGAATTGCTTTTGCATACGCCCCTGGGAAAGATCGCCGTGCTGGACGATCTCATGTGGGGCTACAGCATTTTTTATAATTACAGCTCCATTCTGGCGGGGGCAGCGGCCTTTTTGTGGTTCCTGGCTTTTTTGAACCTGCGCGTCGCCCCCGGAAGGCTTTCCCGGGGGATCGTCGCGGTGGCAAAGACGGCCTTTGGCGTGTATCTGATCCACGACCATCTTTATATCCGGGAGAGTTTGTGGGGCAGGATGGGCTGCGCCTCCTGGCTGGGGAAGTGGTATCTGCCGTTTGCCGTCGCAGGAGCGGTTTTTTTCGTGTACGCGGCCTGCGCGTTGATCGAAGCTCTTCGGCAGCTTCTGTTTGTGCCGCTGGATCAAAACCGGAAGCTAAAGGGGTTTTTCGAGAGGCTCGATGAACGGCTCTATAGGATATGGAAGGAAGAAAAACGATGAAATATCAGATCTTAAAAACGGAGGGCCGCGCCAAGCGGGCGGTGATGGAGACGGTGCACGGCACAATCCAGACCCCGGTGTTTATGAACGTGGGAACCGTGGCCGCCATCAAAGGCGCCGTGTCTACGGAAGATCTGGAACAGATCGGCGCCCAGGTGCAGCTTTCCAACACCTATCATCTGCATGTGCGTCCCGGCGATGAAAAGATCCGCGCGCTGGGCGGCCTGCATCGGTTCATGTCCTGGGACCGTCCTATCCTGACGGATTCCGGCGGCTTTCAGGTGTTTTCCCTGGCGGGGCTGCGAAAGATCAAGGAGGAGGGCGTGACCTTTCAGTGTCATATCGACGGCCACCGGATCTTCATGGGGCCGGAGGAGAGCATGCGGATCCAGTCCAATCTGGCTTCCACCATCGCCATGGCGTTTGACGAATGCCCGCCGGCAAAGGCGGAGCGTTCTTATGTGCAGCCCTCTGTGGACCGCACGACCCGGTGGCTTTGGCGCTGCAAAAAGGAGATGGAGCGCTTAAACGGCCTGGAGGGGACGCTCAACCGCCAACAGCTTTTGTTTGGTATCAATCAGGGCGCGGTCTATACGGATATCCGGATCGAACAGGCGAAGCGCATTGCGGAAATGGAACTGGACGGCTATGCCGTCGGCGGTCTGGCGGTGGGGGAAACCCACGAGGAGATGTATCATGTGCTGGATGAGACGGTCCCGTTTCTGCCCCAGGACAAGCCTACCTATTTGATGGGCGTGGGGACGCCGGCAAATATTCTGGAAGCGGTGGAGCGGGGGGTGGATTTTTTCGACTGCGTGTATCCGTCGCGCAACGGCCGCCATGGGCATCTGTATACCAATTTCGGAAAGATCAACCTTTTTAACGCCAAATATGAGCTGGACGACAGGCCCATCGAACCGGGGTGCGGCTGCCCGGCCTGCCGCCGCTACTCCCGGGCCTATATCCGCCACCTGCTGAAAGCAAAGGAGATGCTGGGGATGCGGCTTTGCGTCCTGCATAACCTGTATTTTTACAATACGATGATGGCGGAAATACGGGAGGCGCTGGATCGTGGAGAATTTGCTTCCTATAAGAAGCAAAAGCTTGACGGGATGCAAAATAATGTGTATGATGGTTAACAGGTATACTAATACTGGAACCGGAGAAGAGCAGGAGGAAGGATTGCTATGGGTATTTTACTGGCGGAGTCGGCCGGGACAGCCGGACTGATCCCGATGATACTGATGTATGTTGTGATTTTCGGCGCGTTTTTCTATTTTGTTTTGTACCGTCCTCAGAAGAAGGAGCAGAAGAAGATGAGCGCCATGCTTTCCTCGCTGGAGATCGGAGACTGCATCCTGACCAGCAGCGGATTCTACGGCATCGTCATCGATATCACGGACGATACCGTGATTGTGGAGTTCGGCAACAATAAAAACTGCCGTATCCCCATGCAAAAGTCCGCTATCGCGCAGGTGGAGAAAGCGGAAGAGTGATTGCGCTGCGCCCGGTTCGACAGTTGTACCGGGCCTTTTCACGAAAGAGGGTAAGGAGGTACGGATCATGAAAGCGAAAGTCGGTTTGAAGAAAGCCGCTGCAGCGCTGGGCCTGGTCTTAGGGCTGGCCCTTTGTTTCAGAGGGCAGATTACGGCGCAGGCGGCGGAGGTCGTAGCGACGGTAAACGGAACGATCCTGGCGGAAACCAAGACGGGTATGCTCTATCTTTCCACTTCGGGCGGAGTGATGGAGATCAAGATTGATGGCGATACCGATGTCAGCGAGTGTAAGGCGCTGCTGGCGGAACGTAAGATCACCGTTTCGTTATCCCACGGATCGGACGGGTATATGCACGCGGTAAAGATCACCAGCGAGGTGAATACCGGAGAAGTCAGTCTGAATCAGGGTTCAACGGCGGTGTACGGCACGCTCAGCAAACAGTCCAAAGGGGATCTGCTCGTTTTTAAGACGCAGGATGGCACGATGGAGATCAGGCTGGACGCGTCCACGGATATGACCAACTGTTCGATCCTGGTGCCGGAGAGCAATTATACGATCCTCTGTTCCCGGGGTTCTGATGCCTATATGCATGCGCTCAGTATCGCAGATGGCAACGCTAAAATATCGATGCCTTCTTTGAAAGCCTCCTCCTCCCTGACGCCGGCGCCTCAGAATTCTTCCAATCTAAGGGTGCCCACGGCAGCCGTGGTGGGGACGGTGGCCTCCGGCACGAGGGATGATCTTTTGCGTCTGTCCACCAGCGGAGGAGAGATGGAGATCGTGATCGACGCCGATACGGATACGAGAAACGGGGTCGTGCTGGTGCCCGGGAATCTGTTAGTGGTTTCCCTTTGCCATGGCTCTGACGCCTATTTGCACGCCGTCATGGTAGCCGGTGTGAAGACCGTTTCCAACGCTGTGATCGATACGACCGCCGAGTCCCAGTCGACGGTGAGCGGCACGATAGCCGAAAATTCCACGGAAGATATTCTTCGCCTGGATACCTCGGCGGGAACTATGGAATTGAAAATGGATGCTGTGGAGCGTATCGCCGGGTGTAAGGCCCTGACCGTTGGGAAGAGCGTTACGATCATCTTGACCCGCGGCTCTGACGCTTATCTGCATGCGATCGAGATCGCGGCATAAGCAGGCAAAAGAAAGCACCCAAACAAAAGAAAATGATCAAAGACAGATCCTAAGGGACGCTTTGCGCAAGGCAGAGCGTCCCTGTCGATTCTATTCCGGTTTTGAGACGGGGAGGGGTTTTATGAAGGTTGTGGATATGCACTGCGATACCATATCGCGGCTGCTGGATCAGGAGAAAGGATGGACGCTGGCGGATAACGATCTGCACATCCGGCTGGATAAGATGAAAGCGGGAGATTACCTGCTGCAGAATTTTGCGCTGTTTGTTTACGGCGGCAGAGGGAAGGATATCTATCGGGAGGCCATGCGGATGGCGGACTGCTTCGATGCCCAGATAGAGCTGTATAGCGACAGGATCGTACAGGTGAGAAGCTGGGAGGACATTGAGAAAAACGCAGGAAAGGGTCGGATCCTGGCGCTTCTGACCATAGAGGAGGGCGGCGTTTTCCAGGGAAGCCTGGAAAAACTGCGGACCTTTTATGACCGGGGCGTGCGGATGGTGACGCTGACCTGGAATTTTCCCAATGAGATCGGCTGGCCCAACCTGGAACGCCCGGCGGAGGGAGAAAAGCAGGATCCAACGCGCCCGCAGACCCAAAAAGGGCTGACGGAGTTCGGAGTTTGCCTGGTGGAGGAGATGGAACGCCTGGGGATGATCCCGGATGTGTCCCATCTGTCGGACGCCGGGTTCTGGGACGTCATATCCCATGCCAAAAAGCCCTTCGTGGCGAGCCATTCCAACGCCCGCGCTGTCTGTCATCATGTCCGGAACCTGACGGATGAGATGATCCGCGCCCTGGCGCAGAAGGGAGGCGTGATGGGGCTGAATTTCTGTCCTGATTTTCTGGAAACGGCAAAAGCAGGAGAACATAACGGGGGCACGGTCGAGGCGGTGGTGCGCCACGCAAAGCATATCGTCAATACGGGCGGGATCGAATGCCTGGGGCTTGGGAGCGATTTCGACGGCATCCCTACCCACCGGGAGCTGACCGGGGCGGACCGGATGCCCCTTTTGGACGAGGCGCTGCGCGCAGCAGGTTTTCCGGCTTCCCAGCGGGAGAAGATCTTCTCCGGAAATGTGCTGCGGCTGTATAAGGACTGCCTCGGCGGCAGGAATACCGCCTGATTTTGCAAAACGGTCCGGCGGCCGGCAAAGGCCGGGTTTTTTGCTTGCGCTTCCTGGGTAGAAGTGCTATACTAATGCACGGACGTTTACGCGCGCCCACCCTATGATCAGCGGACATTCCCATGTAGTTGGGAACACGCATCGGATACAGGCGGGTATTTTGGAATGAATATCAACGAAATAGCGAAGATGGCCGGCGTTTCGAGGGCTACGGTTTCCCGTTTCCTCAACGACGGCTATGTCAGCGAAGAAAAACGGGAAAGGATCCGGCAGGTGATCGACCGGACGGGATATACGCCGTCCCTGCAGGCCCAGATGCTTCGGACGAAGAGGACGGGGCAGGTCGGCGTGATCATTCCGTTCACCAATTCGGAATCTATCAGCAGGATGATATCGGGCATCAGCGTGACCTTACATAAGGCGGGGATTCAGATGCTTCTGGCCAACGCCGAGAACAGCCTTTCCGACGAACTGGGTTATCTGAGGCTGTTTTCCGAAAATAAGGTGGACGGCGTTATCCTGTTTGCGACGGTGTTTACCAGGGAGCATAAAAAGGCGCTGGAAGAGATGCAGGTGCCGTTGGTGATCTTAGGGCAGCAGATGGAAGGATATCCCTGTGTGTATCAGGACGATTTCAACGCTGCAAAGGAGATCACCCGGACGCTTTTAGACAAAACGACCAGCCGGGTCGGTTATATCGGCGTTTCCGAGACGGACGAGGCGATCGGCCGGGCCCGGAAACAGGGATTTTTATCCGCCGTCAGGGAACGGGGGATCGACTGGGACGAAAGCTGTTATGTGGAGTGCGGCTTTTCCGCGGAAGAGGGATATCGGGCCGCAGGGACGCTGATAGAGCGCCATCCCGATATTTCTGCGGTGCTGGGAGCGACGGATCCCATCGCCCTGGGGGCGATGGCCCGGTTCCAGGAGAACGGACGGCAGGTGCCGGACAATGTGGCGGTGGCGGGCCTGGGGGATATCACCTTGGGCAAGATGGTCCGTCCCGGCCTGACCAGCGTTCACTTTTATTACCAGGACAGCGGTCAGGAGGCGGCCGATATCCTGTTGGAGCTGATGAAAGGCAATCCCGTGAAGCGGGAAGTGAAAATGGACTACTGTCTGCGGCAGCGGGGGACCACCCGGGGGTGATCCGGCGCCTGGCGGCAGGGCGAGGAGGTTTTATGGAACTGAATATTGTCTGTATCCCGGGCGACGGGATCGGCCCGGAGATCGTGGCGCAGGCCAAAAAAGTGCTTGTCAGGGTGGCGGATCGGTTCGGCCACACGATACATATGAAAGATGCGCTGATGGGCGGCGCGTCCATCGACGCATATGGCATTCCACTGACGGAGGAGACGATCGCCGAGGCGAAGGCGGCGGATGCGGTGCTGATGGGTTCCATCGGCGGCGACGCCAACACTTCTCCCTGGTATCAGCTTCCGCCTGACAAAAGGCCGGAGGCAGGGCTTTTAGGGATTCGCAAGGCGCTGAATTTGTTTGCCAATCTCAGGCCGGCCTATCTGTATCCCCAGTTGGCGGCGGCTTGTCCCTTAAAGGAACAGATCAGCGCTGCCGGGTTTGATATGTTGATCATGCGCGAACTCACCGGCGGGCTTTACTTTGGCGAGAGGAAGACGGTAGTGGAAAACGGTGTGCGGAAAGCCGTCGATACGCTGACCTACGATGAGAACGAGATCCGGCGGATCGCGGTCAAAGGCTTTGAGATCGCCCGGAAGAGAAAGCATAAGGTGACCAGCGTGGACAAGGCCAACGTGCTGGATTCCTCCAGGCTGTGGCGGGCTGTGGTCAACGAGGTGGCGAAGGACTATCCGGATGTGGCGCTTTCGCATATGCTGGTGGACAACTGCGCGATGCAGCTGGTGAAGGATCCGGCCCAGTTCGATGTGATCCTGACGGAGAACATGTTCGGCGATATTTTGTCGGATGAAGCCAGCATGGTGACAGGTTCCATCGGGATGCTGGCATCCGCCAGCCTCAACGATACGAAGTTCGGCCTGTATGAGCCAAGCCACGGCAGCGCGCCGGACATCGCCGGCCAGGATTTGGCCAATCCCATCGCGACGATTTTAAGTGCGGCCATGATGCTGCGTTATTCCTTCGATCTGGACAAGGAAGCGGACGCTGTTGAAAATGCGGTGCGTCAGGTGCTTACGGAAGGGTATCGCACCGGCGATATCTTTTCGGAAGGCTGTACCCGGGTGGGATGCTCCCGGATGGGAGACCTGCTGGTAGAACGGATTTGAGCGGACAGGAGGGCATATGAGAAGTGAAAATGTGACCAGGGGCGTCCAGCAGGCGCCTCACAGAAGTCTTTTTAACGCGCTGGGCTACACCGAGGAGGAGCGGAACCGCCCGCTCATCGGTATTGTCAGCTCCTATAATGAGATTGTGCCCGGCCATATGAATCTGGACAAGATCACTGAGGCGGTGAAAATGGGCGTCGCCATGGCGGGCGGCACCCCGGTGGTATTTCCGGCTATCGCGGTCTGCGACGGCATCGCCATGGGCCATGTGGGCATGAAATATTCCCTGGTGACCCGGGACCTGATTTGCGACAGCACCGAATGCATGGCGATCGCCCATCAGTTCGACGGGCTGGTCTGCATCCCCAACTGCGATAAGAACGTGCCGGGCCTTCTGATGGCCGCGGCCCGGGTCAATATCCCCACGATCTTCGTCTCCGGCGGCCCCATGTTGGCGGGACATGTGAAAGGGGAGAAGAGAAGCTTATCTTCCATGTTCGAGGCGGTGGGATCCGTCGCGGCGGGCACCATGACGATGGAAGATCTGGCGGAATTTGAAGAAAAGGTATGCCCTACCTGCGGTTCCTGCTCCGGCATGTATACGGCCAACTCCATGAACTGCCTGACGGAAGCGCTGGGTATGGGGTTAAGGGGCAACGGAACGATCCCGGCGGTATACTCCGAGAGGATCCGTCTGGCCAAGCATGCCGGCATGCAGATTATGGAGCTGGTCAGGAAAGATATCCGGCCCCGGGACATCATGAGCGAAAAAGCGTTTTTGAATGCCCTGACGGTGGATATGGCCCTGGGATGCTCCACCAATTCCATGCTGCATCTGCCGGCTATCGCCCATGAGGCGGGGGTGGAACTGAACATGGAGATCGCCAACGCGCTGTCGGAAAAGACCCCCAACCTGTGCCATCTGGCGCCTGCGGGCCCTACCTATATGGAAGATCTCAACGAGGCCGGCGGCGTGTACGCCGTGATGAATGAACTCAATAAGAAAGGGCTTCTTTACACGGATCTGATCACGGTCACGGGTAAAACCGTCGGAGAGAATATTGCAGGCTGCGTCAACAAAAACCCTCAGGTCATCCGACCTGTGGAAGATCCTTATTCCCAGACGGGCGGCATCGCCGTACTGAAGGGGAATCTTGCTCCGGACACCGGCGTGGTGAAGCGCTCTGCCGTAGTGCCGGAGATGATGGTACACGAAGGCCCGGCCCGGGTATTTGACTGTGAAGAGGATGCGATCGAAGCGATCAAGGGCGGTAAAATCGTGGCCGGCGACGTCGTTGTGATCCGGTACGAAGGCCCGAAGGGCGGCCCCGGCATGCGCGAGATGCTCAATCCCACCTCAGCCATTGCCGGTATGGGGCTTGGCTCCAGCGTGGCGCTGATCACAGACGGCCGTTTTTCCGGCGCTTCCAGAGGCGCCTCCATCGGCCATGTGTCCCCAGAGGCAGCCGTGGGAGGTCCCATTGCGCTGGTGGAAGAGGGCGATATCATCTCTATCGATATTCCCAACCACCGGCTGGACGTGAAGGTTTCCGATGAAGAAATGCAGGCCAGAAAGGCGAAATGGCAGCCCAGGGAACCGAAGGTGACGACGGGATATCTGGCCCGCTATCGGGAAATGGTCACCAGCGGCAATCGCGGCGCCATCCTGGAGATCCCTCATAACGCATAATACACATTGACAGGAGAGAGCCCATATGTTATTGACAGGTGCGGAGATCATCATTGAATGTCTGAAGGAACAGGGAGTGGATACCGTTTTCGGCTATCCGGGGGGCACCATACTGAACGTGTATGACGCCCTGTATAAGCACAGCGACGAGATCTTTCATGTGCTGACTTCCCATGAGCAGGGCGCGGCCCATGCGGCGGACGGCTATGCCAGGGCCACCGGCAAGGTAGGGGTCTGCATGGCTACCAGCGGCCCCGGCGCCACCAATCTGGTGACGGGGATTGCGACGGCCTATATGGACAGCGTGCCCATGGTAGCGATCACTGCTAACGTTAATCTCCCGCTTCTGGGAAAGGATACCTTCCAGGAGGTGGATATTGCCGGCGTGACCATGCCCATTACCAAGCACGGTTATATCGTAAAGGACGTAAACATTCTGGCAAAGACGCTGCGCAGGGCCTTCGACATCGCAAGATCCGGCCGTCCCGGCCCGGTGCTGGTGGACGTGACCAAGGATGTAACGGCCAATACCTGCGAGTTTGAACCCATGAAGCCGGCAGAAGCGGTAAGGGTCAACAAATATACCGAAAGCGAGATGGAAGCGGCGCTGGTTCTGCTGAAAGAAGCGAAAAAGCCCTTCGTTTACCTGGGTGGCGGCGCCATCCTTTCGGGGGCGTCTGAAGAGGTCCGCGCCTTTGTCAAAAAACTGGATGCGCCGGTCTGCGATACGCTGATGGCGAAAGGGGCCTATAACAGCTATGATCCGCTCTATACCGGCATGATCGGTATGCACGGCACCAAGGCTTCCAATCTGGGAGTCAGCGAGTGCGATCTGTTGATCGCCCTGGGCGCCCGCTTTTCCGACCGTGTGGTGGGCAACGCGGCAAAATTTGCCAGCGGGGCGAAGGTGCTTCATATCGACATCGACGCCGCAGAGATCAGCAAGAATGTGAAGGCAGACGTGGCGCTGGTAGGAGATTTAAAGGCCGTTTTGACCGAGCTGACCGCCAGGATGGACGCCACAGAGCATCCTCAGTGGACGGCCCACATCCGGGAGTTGAAGGAAAAATATCCTCTGAAATACGATGACAGCCAGTTGAGCTGCCCTTATATCATGGAGGAGCTGGACCGGATCACAAAAGGGGAAGCGCTGGTCACCACAGACGTGGGACAGCATCAGATGTGGGCGGCCCAGTATTACCACTATACGCAGCCCCGTACCTTCCTTTCCTCCGGCGGCCTGGGCACTATGGGGTACGGCCTGGGAGCCTGTATCGGGGCCAAGATGGGAAGGCCCGAAAAGATCTGCGTCAACATCGCGGGGGACGGGTGCTTCCGCATGAATATGAACGAACTGGCTACGGCCAGCCGCTATAAGATCCCGATCATCCAGATCGTCATCAATAACCATGTGCTGGGTATGGTGCGCCAGTGGCAGACCCTGTTTTACGGACAGCGGTATTCCCAGACGGTGCTGGAGGACGCGGTGGATTTCTGCAAGGTAGCTGAGGGGCTGGGCTGTAAGGCGATCCGTGTGACCAAAAAGGAAGAAGTGGCCCCTGCCATCGAGCAGGCGATCGCATTGCAGGAGCCCGTTCTGATCGAGTGCGTGATTCCAAAGGATGATAAGGTTTTCCCGATGGTGCCCGCAGGCGCGGCCATCAGCGAGGTGTTCGACGGGGATGACCTGAAAGATAAGGAGGCATGAAAAATGGCAAGAGTGTATAATTTTTCGGCGGGCCCTGCGGTGCTGCCGGAGGAAGTGTTACGGGAAGCGGCGGAGGAGATGCTGGACTATAAGGGCTGCGGTATGTCCGTCATGGAAATGAGCCATCGGTCCAAAATGTTTGAGACCATCATTCAGGAAGCGGAGTCGGACCTGCGGGAGCTGATGAACATCCCGGACAACTATAAGGTGCTGTTTTTACAGGGTGGCGCCAGCCAGCAGTTTGCGATGATCCCCATGAACCTGATGAAGCACGGCGTGGCGGATTACATCATCACGGGCCAGTGGGCGAAGAAGGCTTACCAGGAGGCGTGTCTGTTTGGCAACGCCAAAGCGGTGGCGTCCTCTGCGGATAAGACCTTTTCCTATATCCCGGACTGTTCCGATCTGCCCATCGACGAGGATGCGGATTACGTTTACATCTGTGAGAACAACACGATCTACGGCACGAAATATAAGACCCTGCCCAACACCAAGGGCAAGATCCTGGTTTCCGACGTATCCTCCTGCTTTTTGTCCGAGCCTGTGGACGTGACGAAATACGGCGTCATTTACGGCGGCGTACAGAAAAATATCGGTCCTGCCGGCGTGGTCATCGTTATCATCCGGGAGGATCTGATCACCGGGGACGTGCTGCCCGGCACGCCCACCATGCTGCGCTATAAGACCCATGCGGACGCGGATTCCCTTTACAACACGCCGCCCGCCTACGGGATCTATATCTGCGGCAAGGTGTTCAAGTGGTTAAAGAAGAGGGGCGGCCTGGCGGCCATGAAGGAATATAATGAGAAAAAAGCGAAGATCCTTTATGACTTCCTGGATGAAAGCAGGCTCTTTAAGGGCACGGTGCGAAAGGAGGATCGTTCTTTGATGAACGTGCCTTTTGTCACCGGCGACGCAGAGCTGGACGCGAAGTTTGTCAAGGAGGCCAAGGCAGCGGGGTTTGAGAACTTAAAAGGCCATCGCACCGTAGGCGGTATGCGCGCCAGCATTTATAATGCCATGCCCATCGAAGGCGTGGAAGCCCTGGTGGCGTTCATGAGGAAATTTGAGGCGGAGAATCTCTGACATCAGGCCTTTGGCCAAATGCGCAGGCCGCTTTAGAGAAGAGGTTTAAAAAAAGAGGAGAGAAGATTATGTACCGTTATCTGTGCTTAAATCCCATCGCCCAGGCCGGGCTGGATAATTTTACGAAGGAATATGAAAAGACGGAGGAGCTTGCCCAGGCCGACGGCATCCTGGTGCGAAGCGCTTCCATGCACGAGATGGAGCTGCCCGACAACCTGCTGGCGGTAGCCAGGGCCGGCGCCGGCGTCAACAACATCCCCTTGGAAAAGTGCGCCGAGAAAGGCATTGTCGTGTTCAACACCCCCGGGGCCAACGCCAACGGCGTCAAGGAGCTGGTGATCGCAGGGATGCTGCTGGCTAGCCGCGACGTGGTGGACGGCATCAACTGGGTCAAGGAGAACAGGGACGATCCCAACGTGGCGAAAGCCGCCGAGAAAGAGAAGAAGAAATTCGCCGGAACCGAAGTGATGGGCAAGAAGCTGGGTATCATCGGCCTGGGCGCCATCGGCGTCAAGGTGGCCAACGTGGCCCGGCACCTGGGGATGGAGGTCTACGGCTATGATCCTTATGTGTCCGTAGCGGCGGCCTGGAGTTTAAGCCGCGACGTGAAGCATGTGATGGATGTGAACGAGATCTATGAACAGTGCGATTTTATTACGATCCATGTGCCGCTGATGGAGGCCACTAAGGGCATGGTCAACGCCGAGGCCATCGGCCGGATGAAGGACGGCGTGATCCTTTTGAATTTCGCCAGGGATCTTCTGGTGGATGAAAAGGCCGTGCTGGACGGCATTGCGGCGGGAAAGATCCGTAAGTATGTGTCCGATTTCCCCAATCCCGTGACGGCGGGACAGCCGGACTGCATCGTGATCCCCCATTTGGGCGCTTCTACGGAAGAATCCGAAGAGAACTGCGCGGTGATGGCGGTGCGGGAGCTGAAGGACTATCTGGAAAACGGCACGATCCAGCACAGCGTCAATTTCCCCGACTGCGATATGGGCGTCTGCCAGTGCGCCAGCCGGGTGGCGGTCTTTCACAAGAATATCGCCAATATGATCGCCAAGTTTACTTCCGTTATGGGCTGGAATAACATCAATATCGTGAATATGCCCAACAAATCCAGGGGCGATGTGGCTTATAC
>X22_European_Rabbit__coassemble_202_pt1 | contig 13611 bp, 14 predicted proteins | sample X22_European_Rabbit__metabat2_low_PE_003 | metagenome-assembled genome bin X22_European_Rabbit
CAGTAGACCAGACCCAGCAGCCAACTGGTGAAAATGCCGTAAAGGATCACCGGCCCAGCGATGGTGAAGATTTTACAGCCGATCCCGAATACCTGCCCTTCCTTTTTAAATTCAATGGCCGGCGCCGCCACCGAATTGGCGAAGCCGGTAATGTGCACCAGCGCCCCGGCGCCGCCCCATTTGGTGAGGGAAGGGTAAAGGTTGAATCCCGTCAGCAAAACGGCGGCCAGCACCAGTAAAAGCGAACAGACGCTGCCCGCCTTTTCCTTATCCATTCCCAGGAAGGCCGCATAATTTAAGATCCCCTGCCCGATGACGCAGATAGCGCCTCCCGTGAGAAACGCGCGCAGCATCTGCACCGGCAGATTGTGGGTCGGCGTCATTTCCTTCACATATTTCTGATATTCCTTTTGCTGCATGTCGTCCATTTCCAAATCCTCTCTTTCCCATATTTGCGAATATACGTTTCCGTTCCGGACATTGGAGCGTTCATAGCCCGGTTTCATAAAAGTGCAGCGCAAAATAGATCAGGCTGCCCGCCAGCTTGCCCAGCGCCACAAAAAGCACCATGATCCCCAGCCCGTGGCGGAATCCGATCCGTCTGGTAAGAATGGGGATGGAATCCAGCATCTCCGCGATCGCCAACGCCAGACACCCCACAAAGATCCCGGAAAATACGCCGAACAAAGAAAGCGTTATGCCGCTGGCTGCGTTCCAGATCAGCGGCGTATTTGCGCCAAACAGCATTTTTTCCCTGACCAGGCCGCCCAGATCAAGGCTTTCGCCGAGTATGCTTAAAACGTTTCCCGTCAGCGTGCCCAAAACGACCATTTCCTCATATAAAAAAATATGCCTGCCCGTATGGGTTTTCCCCGCAAAACGCGGTACCAGCCCTACGGAGAGCAGCACGGTAAACACCCCCGCCGACACCAGGATCCCCGCGCTGACGCCCAGAACCGCCAAAAAAATTTGTTGGATCATTCCTGCCTCCTGCCGTGTGCTTTTTCCTCCCTAGTATGTGCATGAAAAGCGGAAAAATGCAAACGACAGGCATTGACATCGGAATCGTCAGATCATATGATTTTGGAAGAAGCCAAATGAGGAGGTCGTTCATGCTCGATACCGCACAGTTCCGGCAAACAAAAACGAAGGCAATCCTGAAAGGGCTGACCTTTCTGCCTCCGCTCTGTATCATGTGTCTTATCTTTTATTTCTTCGGGCAGGACAGCCAGGCTTCCAGCAGCGTCAGCTATCCTGTGACCCATAAATTCGTGCTGTTCTGGGACAGGGTCCTTTCCCTGGAGCTTTCCTTTAAGCAGAAAATTTATTATACGGCCGTCTATCATGCCACAGTCCGCAAACTGGCGCATGTGACCTTTTACCTGATGCTGTCCGTCTCGCTGTATATCCCGTTTCGCGTCTTTCGGCTTGCACGGCCGCGCCTGTGGACGTCCTGATCGACACGGCAAGCGCCTGCCTGGGACTGCTGCTTGCAGAAGTGACCATCTTTGCCTGTTCGTCGCTCTTCACCCTCTGCGCCCAGGCCAGACAGGTCAACTGACATCCATCGTCTTTCCTTCCCGGTCTGCGGTTTCCGCCAGGGCCTGGTTCACCTGATCTTCATACACCCGCATTTCCACTTCGATCGGGGTCGGATCCTTGGTGAGCCGCCTGCCGCCGATATGATTGAAAAAGACGATGATCCCTACCGCAAGGCCGATGGAATAACTCACCTCCAGCACCGTCACACCGTCCGGTTTCTGACCTGCCACCAGCTCATAGATCCGGTCGAATACCCGGATGATGCTGATGTCGTTATGAAAGGCGATGATCGTAAAGGCGGCGCCGAAAAAGCAGATACAGGACACAAAACAGATCTTTACCGCCTGCCGGGCATTTTTATATTTCGCAGTGCAGACCCGTTCCACCACCACTTCCGTCTCTCCGATGTTCTCCACGTCCAGATTAGGAAATTCCTCTGACAGAAGCTCGATCAAATGCATCACGCTGATGACTTTTCTGCCTTCGTCCTCTTCGGGATGAAAGGTCATCACCTTCATGGCCTTGATCCGATCCAGAACCTTCTGATCCCGGCAGGTATATTTCCCCAGATCCTTCATGCGCACTTCATCCTGCTGCACTTCCACGTTGCGTTCCAGTTTCAGATATAAAACTTCCTTCGCCATACCATACCTCCTGTCCGCCCGGCCGGGCCGCCGACTTTACGGCGCCCTGGCGGGTCTATTTCAGTATGGCAGGATCGGACTTTTCCTATTCGTTATCCAACACCTGGACCAGGATGCCGTGGACGACAAAGCGCTGTACGCCTCCCGCCGCGCCGTAACAGGTGGAGAGGGTCACCATCCGGCCCTCCTGCGGGATCTCTATCTCGCTCTTATAAGGCGTATTGCGCAGCGCCATGGCCTTGTACTGTTCATAGGCCACCTCATCCATCGGCAGGGCATAGGTGTCGCTGCCCTCCGTAGTCACATAATAGCTGATGATCAGATATTGATATATCTTATCCTCCAAAAAAATATAAAAATACGGGTTCTTCCTGCAGAGCGTTTCATCCTGTCCGAACCGCCGCAGTTTGCCGAACATGCTCCCGTTCCTCATATTGTGCCCGTAGATGACCGTGTTGTAATCCGTCAGGTCCGGACTGCCCCCGCAGTCCATGAAGATCGATCCTGCAGAATTGTAGTCTTTCTCGAATGTCCGGTGCAGATAATAATCGTTATCCGCTCCGTGTACGACAGGATATTCGATCTGCAGGGCAGGGACCGCCAGCCATCCCACATAATCCTCGTTGATTTTTTTCAGGGAAGAATAATCCACCTGTATCCTGGGAATCGAAGGGACGCTTTCCTCTGCCTCGACATCTTCCACGGCGCCTGCTGCCGTTTCCTTCGATCCTGCATCCTTTGGAAGCGCCGGTTCTTCCTCTATATGTACCACATACTGCTCTGTCAGGGCGTCATAGGCATCCTCGCCCGCTTTATATTCCAGGAAAATGCCCGCCAGCTTATACCCGCTGACTGCCAGTACCACGACCGCAACCGCTATGATCACAAGATCCGTCGCACGGAAACCGCCCTTCTTTTTTTTCTTTTTTCTCTTTTCCTTCTTTCCCATAAGGCTTCCTCCTTACGTCCCTTTCCTACGCAGCCTGCGCAGAACCTATACCGGTTTTATTATAGCGAAAATTGCTCAAAACATCAACCTTTTTCCACGCTTTCCCGCATCCGTACCAGGATCCGTTTTTCCAGCCGGCTGACCTGCACCTGGCTGATTCCCAGTTCTTTCGCCACCTCCGTTTGCGTCTTATCGCCAAAATAACGCATCTGTATGAGCCGCCGGTCCTTTTCCGGCAGTTGCTCCATCAACTGGGCCAGCAGCATCCGGTCTATAAGTTTGTTTTTTTCCTGATCCTCCCACTGCCCGTCCTCCGCTTTCTGGGAGATCTGGTCCAGCAGACGGATCTGGCGCCCGTCGCCCTCAAAAACAGGCCGATAGATGGATTCCACCTCCCCTGCCGCCCCGATGGCCATAACGGCGTCGTCATAGGTGACGCCCGAGCGTTCACAGAGTTCCTTCAGCCCCGGCTCCCTTCCCTGCTCCTGTATCATGGCCGCCTTGGCCTTATGCAGCTTATAAGCCGCATCCTTCAGGGAACGGCTCACCTTCACCATCCCGTCGTCCCGCAAAAAGCGACGGATCTCTCCCGCGATCAGAGGCACCGCATAGGTGGAAAATTTCACGTCGTAGCGCAGGTCGAAATGATCGATGGCCTTCATCAGCCCGATGGTCCCCGTCTGAAACAGATCCTCCGTATCGTATCCATACCCTGCATAGCGTTTCACAATGTGACGCACCAATCCCAGGTTTTCCTCGATCAGTATGTCTCTGGCCCGGCCGTCCCCGGCCTGCGCCTTTTCGATCAATACTGATACGTTGTCCATGGGCTATTCCTCATCCGGTATCCAGGGACCGTTGCCCAGCTTTTTTTCCATAATCACCAGGGTGCCCTTGCCTGTCTCGGATTCCACCTCCAGGCTGTCCATAAAGGCTTCCATGAAAGCAAAGCCCATACCGGACCGCTCCAGATCGGGCCTGGTAGTGTAGAGAGGAACCATCGCCTGTTCCACATTTTCGATCCCTTTCCCGGCATCCTCGACCTCTATATGTAAAAGGTCGCCCTGCAAATCGCACCGGATCACGATCTTGCCTCCCTTTTCCCCGTAGGCGTGGATCACGGCGTTTGTGACCGCCTCCGAAACGGCCGTTTTTACATCGGTGATCTCCTCTACCGTCGGATTCAGATAGGTGATAAAAGCCGCTACCGCCACTCTGGCAAACCCTTCGTTTTCCGGCAAAGCTTCCATTTCGATCCGTATTTTATTCTCCATGTCCTTCTTCTCTCCTACTCCATGAACTCTATCATCTTCGACAGCCCCGACATTCGAAGGATCCGTTTCATACGGCTGTCCGCGTGTATGACGTAGACCTTTCCGCCAAAGCAGGACACTTTCCGATACCGTCCCGCCAGCACGCCCACCCCGGAACTGTCCATGAATTTCGTGTCGCTGAAATCGAATACCACATGCTCGATCCGGTTGTCCAGCATCAGATGGTCCGCCTGCCTGGAAATTTCCCGACAGCTTTTATGATCGATCTCCTCCGGCAGACGGATCATCAGATAATGGTCAATGATCTGAAATGTCTCATTCATCGCTTTTCCTCCCTTTCCTCAAAAAAAAGAGAGCTTCGGGAAAATCTCCCAAGCTCTCTTTTGTCACTTATATGAACCTGTATGTTTTATCCTCAGCCGCCCTGCGGTACTTTAAGCTTATCCCCTAAGATCGTCCAGATAATTCTGCGACTGGCTGGCTTTCTGCGTATCCGGGAACAGCTGCAAAAGCTTCTCATAGGTCTCGATGGCCTGGCTGTTGTTCCCCCGTTCCCGATAGGAATTGCCCAGCGCAAAGAGCGCCTCTTCGTTGGCGGGATCATACTCCACAGCCTTGGAAAGATCCTCGATTGCAGTCTCATAATCCTCGGCCAAAAAAGCCGCATATCCCGTCTGATAATAGGCTTGCGCAATATCGGGCCCTACCTGGGCAAGAAGCTTATCGTACAGCGCCCGCACCGTCTCCGGCGTGCCCTCGTCCGAGAGCGCGTCCTTGTCCACCTTTTCCAGCGCCTCCGAAATCGCCTCCATATCCTCCGGCGTTTCCAGATAGAGATAAACCGTATGCAAAAGGGCTTCCGCCACGCTCATCTGTCCGTCCACCCCTGCCAGGGCTTCCGTCTGGGCCTGCAGCTTTTCATTTGCCAAAGTCAGGCTCTCGACCTGCTGCGTCAGGCTGCTGATCTGGGCGTTTTTGCCGTCGATCTCCTGGCCGATCTCCAAAAGCTGCCCATTCAGTTCGTCCTGTACCGACTGGACGCGGGAGGGCAGGATCAAAAACCACGCCGCCGCCACGCCTATTCCCAAGCCGATGAGCAGTCCCCAGAGCCAGCCTGCGCTCCTTTTGGGCTCCGCCATATTGACCGGCTGGATGATCGTCTCGTTGCCGCTCTGGTACTTTACCACTTCTTCCTGCTTGTCCTGCCGCCGCGGCAAACGCCCGTCCTGTTCCGCCTGCAGGGCATTCTCCACCTCCTGCATATAGCGCAGGGCCATGGTATTGGCACGGTCGATCCGAAGGCAGCGCTTCAACTCCCGCCCGGCTTTTTCCCAGTCGGAGACGTCGATATACAAAAGGGCCAACAGCAGATGGGCCTGGACGAAATTCGGGCTATCGGACAGGATCTTCTTTAGCTGGATGACCGCCAGATCCTTACTGTCCTGACGGCAGTAATTCAACGCCAAATTGAATTTCCTGCTCTTCTGGTTGATGGCCTCCAGCTGCGACGGGCTTTTGCGCACGGAGTCCAGATAATCATCCGCCACGTTCTTTTCCGGCCTCAGGTTCTTGCTGATGACCCATTCGCTCAGCGCCGCCACCGTCTCGCCCATCTCATAATAAACGAGCCCCAGAAGGTTCCTGGCCTCGATATGATACTTGTTAAGTTTCAGACATTGCTTCAGGCTTGAAATCGCGCCGGAAAGGTCCCTTACCTGCGCCTTGCTCAGCCCTTCATTATAACAATAATTGGCAAAACTGACCAGGAGCTTGTACCTGGAAACGTCCGCGCCGCAGTTGGTGCAGAAATCCTTCTCCGTCAGCGTTGCACCGCATTGATAACAATTCATAAAACGGCCCCTCTATACATCCTGCTCCATGGTTTCTTCTTCGTGTTCCTTTACCATCTGTACAAGAATGTCAGTGAAGTCTGTCAAACTGTGATTTATGATAACATCCTCAGCCTCACTGATCTCAAGGCTGGGATGAAATTTCTTCAGTTCCTCTTCAAAGTTGATCATGGCATACCTCCCATACCAATGCCGACAGATCGCTTGATCTCTCCCACAAGATATAAAGATCCGGTCACATAGATCCTTTCCTGCGGCCTTCTCTTTTTCATCAGGCATAAAAGCGCCCTTGCGGGATCTTCATAGACATCCTTCGCCCCGCCGGGCAGCAACCCTGCAAGCTGCTCTTTCGTCAGGCTGCGCGGATTGTCAAAACAGGTTCCTGCAACCTCTTCAAACAGGCCGCAGGACAGCAAAAGCTCCGTCATGGGCCCCACGGATTTGTCCGCAGACGCGCCGAATAAAAGGTGCCGCGTCCCCGCTGCGCCGTCCGCTTCCACGCTCCGTAAAAATGCGGCAATCCCATCCGGATTGTGCGCGCCGTCCACATACACGTCCGGGGCGACCTCTTCCATACGGCCTTCCCAGCGCATGGCCGAAAGCCCCTCTTCCACCTGGCTGTTGCTGATTATCCGACATAGCCCGGAAGCCTCCAGCGTCCGTACTGCCAAAAGCGCGTTCTCCGCCTGATAGAGGGCCTCCGTGTTCAGACAGGCCTTAATATATCTATAATACGCAGACTCCATGAAAAAATCAACGTTATTTTTCCTTATTTTTGAAAAAGCGACCTGATTTTTCGACACCAGAGTCAGAGGCGCAGACATTTTCTCCGCCCGTTTGACAAATACCTCATTGACGCCCTCCGGGCCAGCCCAGCAGACTGCGGGAACCCCGGTTTTCATAATGCCCGCCTTTTCTCCGGCGATGGCCTCAACTGTCCCGCCCAGATATGCGCAGTGATCCAGGGCGATCCGGGTGATCACGCAGGCCAGGGGACGTTCTATCACATTGGTCACATCCAGACGTCCTCCCATGCCGGCCTCCAGGAGAATAAAATCCGGCTGTTTTTCCTCCATCCAGCTCATGAACAGAAAAAACACCGTCTCAAAAAACGTGGGCCTGTATGGGTTTCCTTTTCTCTCTTCCAGCCGGTTGTAAGCGTCTATCTTTCTATCCAGCTCCGTAAACAGCCGGACAAAGATTTCCCTGTCGATCTGCGTTTCATCCAGCCGGAACCGTTCCCGCAGATCCACCAGATGGGGAGAGGTAAACATTCCGGTCCGATAGCCGGCGCAGCGCAGAATACTGTGCAAAAAGGCGCAGACCGAACCCTTTCCATTGGTTCCCGCCACATGCAAAATCCTGCTTTTGCTTCCCGGTTCTCCCAGCCAGCGGTAGAACGCCTTTGACTCGCAGAAAAGATTCTTCTTCGTATGCAGCGGCAGGTCCAGCACATATTCGCACGCTTCTTCATAAGTCATTCCGGGCATTTGTGTTATCCTTTCACCAACAGGCTGCCAAAGCGACCCTTGCGCCCCGGCAGCCTGCCCTGGATTCCTTTTTTGGGAGGATACGCCTGTCCCCCTTTTACTTTTTCAACTGCGCCAGCCGTTCCTCCACCTGCGCCATCATCTGGGCATATTTCTCCAGCTTCGCTTTTTCCTGCGCAATTTTTTGTTCCGGCGCGCGGCTCATGAACCTTTCGTTGTTCAGCATGCCGTTGACCCGTTCCAGCTCCCCGGTCAGCCGCTGCTTTTCCTTTTCCAGCCGCTCGATCTCCTGGGCGATATCCACCAGCTCCGCGAAAGGAATATAAAGGGTGGCGTTGGGGATCATCACGGACACCGCATCCGGCGCGATGCCGTTTTTGTCCTCCTGACAGGTCACCTCTGATGCCCCGGCCAGGGAGGCAAAGAACAGCTTTCCTTCTGTAAACACGTCCCGTACCGCCGCCTTGTCGCTGACTACGAAGATATGGGCCTTTCTGGACATCGGCACGTTCATCTGGGTGCGGACGTTGCGCACGCCCCGCACCGCGTCCTTGATCAGCTCGATCTGCTTTTCCTCTTTTTCAAAACAGCGGTCTTTCTGATAGACGGGCCAGGAAGAGATCATGATGGACTCCTCCTCGGACTGCACTGCGCAGAAGATTTCCTCCGTCACAAACGGCATATAAGGATGCAGCAGCTTCAGCGCGTCCAGAAGCACCGTCCGCAGCGTCCAGAGGGCCGCGTTTTGACTGTCTGCGTCAACCTGGGCGTACAGCCGGGGTTTGACCATCTCGATATACCAGTCGCAGAATTCATCCCAGATGAAATCGTAAACCTTCTGTACCGCAATGCCCAATTCATAATTTTCCATATTGTCGGTGACTTCCCGCACCACGTTGTTCAGCCGGGAAAGGATCCACTTATCCACCGGCTGCAGATGCTCTGCCCCCGTCTCGATGCCCGTTTTTCCTTCCATGTTCATCAGGATGAACCGGGATGCGTTCCAGACCTTATTGGCAAAATTGCGGTTGGCCTCCACCCGCTCCATATAAAAGCGCATATCGTTGCCGGGGGAGTTGCCGGTGATCAGCGTCAGGCGCAGGGCGTCCGCGCCGTACTTGTCGATGATCTCCAGCGGATCGATCCCGTTGCCCAGGGATTTGCTCATCTTCCTGCCCTGGGAATCCCGCACCAGTCCGTGGAACAGCACCGTCTTAAAGGGCTTTTCCCCCATCTGCTCATACCCGGAAAAGATCATGCGGATGACCCAGAAGAAAATGATATCGTACCCTGTGACCAGCACGTCCGTAGGATAAAAATATTTCAGATCCTCCGTCTGCTCCGGCCAGCCCAGGGTGGAAAAGGGCCACAGCGCAGAGGAAAACCAGGTGTCCAGCGTATCCGGATCCTGCGTAAAATGCCTGGATCCGCATTTCGGACAGACAGACGGCATCTCTCCTGCCACCACGGTTTCCCCGCACGCATCGCAGTAATAGGCAGGAATGCGGTGTCCCCACCACAACTGGCGGGAAATGCACCAGTCTTTGATGTTGTCCGTCCAGTTAAAATAAATCTTCTCCATGCGTTCGGGGATCAGCCGGATCTCGCCCTCCTGCACCGCCTTTACGGCGGGTTTGATCAGCTCGTCCATCTTCACGAACCACTGTTTTTTGATCATGGGCTCGATGGTGGTGCCGCAGCGGTCATGGGTGCCCACGTTATGGGTATGATCCTCGATGCGCACTAAAAGCCCCATCCTATCCAGCTCTTCTACAATGGCCCGACGGGCCTCGTAGCGATCCATTCCCTCATACTTGCCGCCGTTTTCGTTGATGGTGGCGTCGTCGTTTAAAATATTGATCTGGGGCAGGTCATGGCGCTTGCCCACTTCAAAGTCGTTGGGGTCGTGGGCGGGAGTGATCTTTACCACGCCGGTCCCAAACTCCATATCCACATAGGAATCGGCGATGATGGGCAGGATCCGGTTAACGATGGGAAGCAGCACCTTCCTGCCGATCAAATGCTGATACCGTTCATCCTCGGGATTGACCGCTACCGCCGTATCCCCCAGCATAGTCTCCGGACGGGTGGTGGCAAACTCCAGAAAATCCCTGGTGCTGACGCTGCCGTCTTCTTCGATCATCGGATATTTGATATGCCAGAAATGGCCTGCCTGCTCCTCATACAACACCTCGGCGTCGGAAATGGAGGTCTTGCAGACCGGGCACCAGTTGCCGATCCGGTTGCCCTTATAGATCCATCCCTTTTCATGCATCTTGCAGAACACTTCCGTCACAGCCCGGTTGCAGCCTTCGTCCATGGTAAAGCGCTCCCGGTCCCAGTCGCAGGAAGAGCCCAGCTTTTTGAGCTGGTTGATGATGCGGCCGCCATATTCCTTTTTCCAGGCCCAGGCCCGCTCCAAAAATCCTTCGCGGCCCAGATCGTGCTTGTCGATCCCCTCCTTTTTCAGGTTTTCGATAATGCGGACCTCCGTGGCGATGCTGGCGTGATCCGTGCCCGGCTGCCAGAGCGCGTTATAGCCCTGCATCCGCTTGAACCGGATCAGGATATCCTGCATCGTATTGTCCAGCGCGTGTCCCATATGAAGCTGCCCCGTGATGTTTGGGGGCGGGATCACGATGGTAAAGGGCGTCTTGGAAGGATCCACTTCGGCATGGAAATATTTCTTTTCCATCCATCTTTCATAAATCTTGTCCTCGATCCCGTGGGGATCGTAGGTCTTGGCCATTTCTCTGCTCATAAAGCCTCCTTTTGCGGGCGGCATACGCCCGGTCCTGCGTTTAAAACGAAAATTCCCGCCGAATAAAAAACCCCTTGATGAGCCTGCTCACCAAAGGGCGTTCTGACACGCGGTACCACCTTTGTTCGCCGCCAAAAGGCGGCCTTAACGGGGATCTGTTTCGATCCCCTCTCCGGTAACGGGGAGCGGCCGGGACTGCTTACCCAGACGGCGGACAATACGCCAAAAATCTCTACACGCCATCCTTCAGCCTTCCGATTCGGGAGCCACACGACGCATCTTCGCCCGGACGCCCTTTCAGCCAGGAGGCATCCTCTCTGCCGGCGAATCCACTGCGTACCCTTCTCCGTCTTTATCTTTCAGCCTGCAGCCGGAGAAAACCAGCCGCTGTTAACTGATACTATAATGAATACGGGAAGATTTGTCAAGGGCAATCGCCCGCCGCCTTTTCCTCCGTTATCTTTTCTCTGCTTCTTTGCGCATACGATCCTGCCCGATCAGATCCCGCAGCGCTTCAACGCCTACCCGTATAGCGCCCTGGGTATCATGTACCACCGGGTTCTCCAGCCCGGCTTTTTCCCTCTCCTGATTGGCCACCGCCAGGAAAACGGAACCGCAGCGCACCCGCAGATAGCTGGCTACCACGAACAGCGCCGCGGATTCCATCTCCGAGGCTTTGCAGCCAAGGCGCAGCCAGGCGCTCCATTTCTGCTTCAGATCATAATCCACAGGCATGATATCCGGCTCGTGTTGTCCGTAAAAAGAATCCTTACACTGCACAATCCCCACATGGCTGGGGATCGAAAGGCTGGCAGCCGCCCTGCGCAGCGCGTTCACAACGTCCGGATCCGCTACCGCAGGAAACTCGATAGGCGCATACTCCCGGCTGGTGCCCTCCGCCCGGATCGCCCCGGTAGCGATAACCAGGTCGCCGCTTTTAACCTCCGGATCCATGCCTCCGCAGGTTCCAACGCGGATAAAGGTATCGGCCCCGGCTTTCACCAGTTCCTCCATGGCGATCGCCGCAGACGGCCCGCCGATGCCGGTGGACGTCACGGTAACCAGTTCGCCGTCCAGATAACCGTTATAGGTAACAAACTCCCGGCTGTCCGCCACCAGGACCGGATCCGCAAAAAAAGCGGCGATCCTGGCGCAGCGTTTGGGATCTCCCGGCAATATCACATATTTACCCACGCTGCCGTTATGGATCTGCAGATGATATTGTACTCCTTCTTCCGCGTATTTCATTGATACCTCCCTGATACGAACGCAGATTGAAAAAAGACCGGCCGTTTTTGATCCGCATTCCTAAAAATGTAAAACCGCCGTCTTTTCATAGACGGAAACCGACAGTCCCTCACTCTTTTCACAGAAAACGATGCATTTGCCGTGCCCGCTTCCCAGCTTTGCACAGTTCTCGCACAACTCTCCGCCCTCCGCGCCTTGTCCCGAAAGCTGCGGACGGCTATATGTATAATACGGAATATCCAGACGGTCGGCGAATTCTACGATCCCTGCCTCTTTTGCCAGCTCCGACAGGGAGTACACTGCGCTCACGCGCTCCCGGGAAAGGTGGTTTTGAGCCAGTACCCCGTAAACGAACTGTTCCAGTTCTTCTGACGGACATCCGGGGTCGCAGACGATGCCCAGCGCCAGGTTGCGCGGGTACATCCTGCATTCCTTTGCAAAATGCGGCGCTTCCCAGTCGTCCGTAATGGAAATCCCGCATTCCGGCGTTTTTGCCGGCGGATTTTCCTCATCCATCATGACCGCTCCAATGCCTACCATGCCTTCCGGCATGACGCCGTCCACGGGATAATCGCTGTAAATGCCGACCTTTTCTCCCTCGGAAAGGGCGGCGGCCAACGTCTGAACCCGGAATAAATCCTGGATATGCAATCCGTTCCTTCTGGCGAAGGCGTCCACGGCAAAACGGCTGGACGCCTCCGAGGGGCTCATAATGACGGGCAACGCGCCAATCGTCTGCGCGAACTGCGTACACCAGCCGTTCAGCCCCTGCATCCTTCCTTTGGAAAAGGGAATCACATACCGCCCTTCTTCGTCCATAATCACGGCCGCCGGCCCGATCCCGTGTTCCTTTGAGAACGGCAGCAGCGCCCCCGCCACTTTTTCCATATCACCCAGGAACAAAAAGACCTCCTGGCTATCCCAGAGATCCGCAAAAAGGAGCTTTAGGGACTGAAAAGGGATCAGCTTCCTGCCCGTAAATTTGTGCCAGCTATAGCTGGCCGCCTGATGGTTTTTCTCCTGCAGGACGGCGGTCAGTTCGAGATTTTTTTCCGCGCCGGCCCTGGTAAAAGAGATCACGCTGATCTTCATATGAAGCCTGTCCTTCCCTATTGATACCTTTTCAGCGCTTCCGCCAGATCTTCCTTGCTCTGTACGCCGACCATGCGGGACACTTCTTTCCCATCCTTAAAAACGATCAGGGTCGGGATATTCATCACCTGATAGCGCGCCGCCAGGGATGACTGGGCATCCACATCCACTTTTCCCACCTGATAGCCCTCTCCGGAAAGCTGTTCCACCGCCGGGGCCTGCATCCGGCAGGGCATACACCAGGTCGCCCAGAAATCCACCAGTACCGGTCCTTGTGCCTGCAGCACTTCCGCTTCAAAATTTTCCGCCGTAAATTCTTTTGCCATACCCGATTTCTCCTTCCTGTTTGTCCTCAACCTAAGTATACCCACTTTCCGTCTCAAAATCTATGAAAAAATTACAAATTGCGGAATTTTGTGCCGCTGCCCCTGATTTCTCTGCGCAAAAGCCAGAGACAGAAAAGATTGGGCAGCGCCATACAGGCGTTGGAGAGATCCGACAGGTTCCAGACCAGATCCAGGGACAATACGGATCCCAGGTAAACAAAAACGATATAGACGATCTCAAAGACCTTCGTCCCCTTTTCCCCCCATAGATAGCGCGCCGCACATTCCCCGTAAAAACTCCAGCCGATGATGGTGGCAAAGGAAAACAGCACCAGGCAGGCCGAAAGCAGTTTTTCCCCGGCAAAAGGGATCCCGGAAAAAGCCACAAAACAATAGGCATCCTCCGGAATGCCCTGATAAGGCATAGGGTTTCTG
>X22_European_Rabbit__coassemble_204_pt1 | contig 13564 bp, 12 predicted proteins | sample X22_European_Rabbit__metabat2_low_PE_003 | metagenome-assembled genome bin X22_European_Rabbit
GTGTTATAATCCAGCGCCCCCGTAGGCTCGTCGCATAAAAGCAGCTTCGGGTTCTTCGCCAGCGCCCTGGCGATGGCCACGCGCTGCTGTTCCCCGCCGGAAAGCTGCGCGGGAAAATTGCCGGCGCGCTCCGCCAGCCCCACCTTTTGCAGCACATCCGCAGCGTTCAGCGGCTCCCTGCAGATCTGGGAGGCCAGTTCCACATTTTCCAAGGCAGTCAGGTTCTGCACCAGATTGTAAAACTGGAATACAAAGCCGATATCATGGCGCCGGTAGGCCGTCAACTGCCGCTTCGTATAGGAAGAGATCTCGCTGCCGTCCAGCCATACTTTCCCGGAGGACAACGTATCCATGCCGCCCAGGATGTTCAGGATCGTGGTCTTCCCCGCGCCGGAGGCGCCCACCACCACGCAAAATTCCCCTTTTTCTATCTGGAAACTGACCCCCCGCAGGGCCTCGATATCCACCTCTCCCATATGATAAACTTTCTTCACATCCTGAAATTCCACAAAGCTCATGCCAAACCGCTCCTTTCCCGACCCTTCTTCCCTATTCTTCTTCCATCATAGACTCCATATAGCCCCTGTCCCACAGCAGGATCTTCAGACGTTTCGCCGCCTCCACCGCGGGCTGGGTGAAATACTGGTTCGTCATGACCGCGCCCACCATCCTGTCATAATACTCTCTCCCGGCGCAGGCCTCCTGCACCGCCTTTACGCCTACCGGCGCGTCATAACGTTTGCACTGCACGGCGTAGGTAACGCCGTCCTTCTCCGCCAGCACATCCACGCCGAAATCGCCGCTTCCCCGGGTGACCTCCACCTCGACAAACCCGCGCTGTTTTAACAGATGCGCACAAAACCGCTCAAATTCATGTCCTTCCATCTGATCAAAAGCATTGTCCCGGCGGCTATGCCTCCTGCCGGCGCGCAGGGCTGCCCACGCGAGGATCGCAAACAGCAAAAGGGCCGCCCCGATCCCTACAACCTGCAATATGAACTGCTGATCCATCTTTCCCCCCATGAAAAAACCTTTTTTCAAAGGTTACAATATTCGTCCCCACTTTACAATGACTTTCACCAAAATTTCATTTACTTTTTAGAAAACGGCAGTATAATGGAATTATAGGATTTAAACACCACTGGAAGAGGAGGAAATTCTCATGGGTTTTTTAACCGGTAAAACCGCAATCATCACCGGCGCCGGGCGCGCTGTTTTAAGCGACGGCCGCTGCGGCTCCATCGGCTACGGCATCGCCACCGCCTATGCCAAAGAAGGGGCGAATCTGGTCATCACAGGCCGCAACGTAAAGAAACTGGAAGCCGCGAAGGAAGAACTGGAACGGCTTTACGGCATTCAGGTACTGATCCTGCAGGCGGATGTCAACGCCGGCGCGGACAACCTGGCCGTCGTACAGAACGTGGTGGACAAGACCATGGAAACCTTCGGGCGCATCGACGTCCTGATCAACAACGCGCAGGCCTCCGCCTCCGGCGTTACGCTGGCGGACCACACCACGGAACAGTTTGACCTGGCGCTCTATTCCGGCCTGTACGCCGCCTTTTACTATATGAAGGCCTGCTACCCTCATCTGAAAGAGACCAAAGGTTCCGTCATCAATTTCGCCTCCGGCGCGGGGCTGTTCGGCAACTACGGACAGTGCGCATACGCGGCGGCCAAGGAAGGGATCCGGGGCCTGACCCGTGTGGCGGCTACCGAATGGGCGAAGGACGGCATCAACGTCAATATCATCTGCCCGCTGGCATGGACCTCCCAGTTGGAGCAGTTCCAGATGGCATATCCGGACGCCTATAAGGCGAACGTGCATACGCCGCCCGCAGGCCATTTCGGCGATGCGGAGCTGGAGATCGGGCGCGTCTGCGTACAGTTGGCTTCTCCCGACTTCAAATATATGACCGGCGAGACGCTGACGCTGGAAGGCGGCCTGGGCCAGAGGCCGTAAGCCCCGTACCGGGCTGTGCCGGGATCCCGCCGATTTTCGGATACCGGCCCCTTTTGTCATGTCAACCAAAATCCCATCCTGCACGGCAAGCCGCGCGGGATGGGATTTTCTGCCGCACGCCGACCGACCCTTCTCCATGAGGCGTGCGCCGTTTTTCTGCGTCTGCAGCAGGGAGGCCAAATGAATACCAGAACCTATCAAAATCCCGTCCAGCGGGGATTTTTCCCGGATCCTTCGGTCGTCCGCGTTGGGGACGACTATTATATGGTCAACTCTTCTTTCCAGTATTTTCCCGCCATTCCCATTTCCCACTCCCGGGACATGGTACACTGGGAGATCATCGGCCATGCCATCACAAATCCGGACTGGCTGGATCTGAGCGAGATCAAAGATTCCCACGGCATCTGGGCGCCGGACATTTCCTATGTGAACGGCACCTTCTACATATTCGCCACGCTGCGCTTAAACGGCGACGGCAAGACCGATCACAACGTCCTGCGCCGCCAGTTGGTGGTAACCTCCCGCCGTCCGGAGGGCCCCTATTCCAAGCCCTCCTGGCTGGAGGTGGATCACATCGACCCCTCTCATTTCGTGGACGACGACGGCCGGCACTATATGGTCATCGCTCCCGGCATCAAGCTGGTGCCTCTGGATGAGACCGGCACCCGGGTGGCCGGGGAAATGATCAACGCCTGGGACGGGACCGGGGAACGGTGCAGCGAAGGCCCCCATATCCTGAAAAAAGACGGCTGGTACTACGCCATCGTGGCGGAGGGCGGCACAGGCTATGGGCATGGCATCAACGTAGGCCGCTCCCGCAGTTTGTTCGGCCCCTACGAAAACTCTCCCTACAATCCGGTCATGCGTCAGTTCGATCCCTTGGCAAAGCTGCAGCGCTCCGGCCATGGCAAGCTGATACAGGCCTCGGATGGAAGCTGGTGGTGTTATTACCTCCTGGGACGTCCCAACGCCCACAAATACACCACGGTGGGAAGGGAATCCGGCCTGGATCCGGTCCAGTGGACAGAGGACGGCTGGTTTACCGTCAACGGCGGCAAAGGCCCCAGCGAAGAACAGACCGCGCCAGATCTGCCCGACGCGCCCTTTCCCAAATGGCAGTTGGACGACTTCGACAGCGAACGGCTGAACTTAAACTGGGAATTTGTCAGAAGGCCCGACTACGGCAATTTCTCCCTGACGGAGCGGCCGGGGTACTGCCGCATTTGGACGGGAGACAGGCAGCTTTTTGAGATACGGGCGAAGAACACGCTGCTGCGCCGGGAACAGGAGCTTTCCTATGAAGCCTCCACCAAACTGGAATTTTATCCCGACCTAAACGGCGAGCAGGCCGGACTGACCTGCTACTACAGTACGGCCACCTATGTACGCTTTTCTCTCTGCTGGCAGGGCGGCCGGAAGCTGCAGCTTGTCCTCAACCGCAACCACGGTGAAGAGCTGGCGGCCGAGATAGCGGACATTCCTGCAGGCCCCGTATGGCTGAAGGTTACGGTGGAAAAGCTGCGCCGTACCTTTTCTTATAGCTTCGACGGCCAAACCTGGGAAGAGGCGGGCATCCTGGAAAACTGTATTTATCTGTGCGACGAAGGGGTTCCCGACGATCCCAAACGGCATACCGGGACGCTGGTTGGCATCTATGCCAACAACGGCGGCTGCGGCAGCCGCAAATGCGCGGACTTCGACTTCTTTTCCTATCGGGACTGACCGTCCCGTCCAATTACTGTAAAAGGAGAATTGCTATGGAACGCTTTTCTTTTCAGCCCTCCGGCGCGGAGGGCTGCGCCGTGACCGCCTGGCTCCAGACCCAGCCCCACATGGACGGCTGCCAGCCCCGCCCGCTGCCGGCAGTCCTGATCTGTCCCGGCGGCGGCTATGCCTATGTCTCCGCCCGGGAGGCGGAACCCATCGCCAAGCCTTACTTTGCCGCAGGCTATCATGTTTTCCTGCTGGATTATACCACCGGGGAGGGCGCGAAAGATTTTACGCCCCTCTGGCAGCTTGCCTGCGCCATGCGGCATATCCGGTTCCACGCGGATCAATGGATGCTGGACGCCAAAAAAATAGCCGTCTGCGGCTTTTCCGCAGGCGGGCACCTGGCTGCCTCTCTGGGCACGCTCTATCACGATGAAAGGTTTTTAAACGCCGTCAGGGTACGCTGCAGCGTTTCCTTAAAGCCCGACCAGATCCGGCCGGACGCCATGATCCTGGGCTACCCGGTGATCCTGGCCGATGCCTTCGCCCATAAGGGTTCCATCGAACTCGTCAGCGGCAGCGCCGAAGGCAGCGAGATCTATTCTTACTTCGGCCTGGATCAGCATGTGGACGCGGATACGCCGCCCGCCTTTCTCTGGCACACGGCTTCCGACGGCAGCGTTCCCGTGGAAAACAGCCTGCGCTTTGCCATGGCGCTTTCTGCGGCGAAGGTTCCCTTTGAACTGCATGTCTTTCCCACAGGCGGCCACGGTATGTCCGTCTGTACGAAGGAAGTCAATTCCGAAGATCCCTACAATGCGCGCTGGATGGAATGGAGCATCCAATGGCTTTCCCGGACCTTTTCTTTCCAGCCCTGACGCCAGGTTTGTCAGCCTTCCTCCACCGTCACGTTTGTAACCGACAGATTGCGGATCGCATCTTCTGAAAATCCGTTTTGTTTTGCCCTGATATGCAGATTTTCCAGGGTGAAATCCGAGAGGAGATATTGCGTCTCCTCTTTTTTTACCTGAAAATAGGTCCCGCATTCGCAGCGACAGTCGGCGATCCGAATGTGATCCGCCACGGAGACAGGCATATCCTGCCGTCCTTTCAGATCAAAAAACTGCGTCCAGGGATTGATATTGAGGAAATTTTCGATCCGTCCTTCTACCGCTTCCACCGTGATATATTCGTAATGCTGCGGCGTGTCCGGCCTCATTTTCAGCCAAAGGAGGTTCTTTCCCTCCCGCACGCGTATCCGGCGGATGAGGATATTCCGGTCATACACCGATTCCGACCCGCAGGTGAGGCAGCCGTGGCAGAAGCCATACTCGCAGTCTTCCACCAGGATCCGTTCATTGGGGCCGTTTTCCGCATCGCTGTCCGCCCAGGGGCCCTTTCCGCCCTTTAACACCACGGCATCGTCGTTTACTTCCATGTAACAGTTTTTTACAAGCACATCGGTACAGGCGTCAATGTCGATCGCGTCCGTACTGGGCGCTTTCACAGGCGCCGCCGGGGAAAAAATATCGCATCCCAGGAACTTCACATGGTCGCATTTATAAATGTGATTCGTCCAGAAATGGGAGTTGATCAGATGTAGCTGCGCCACCAGCACATTTTTGCTGTGGGAAAGATATACCAGGCGGGGACGCTGCTCATCCTTGTTGGTGCAGACAGGGTTCCAGATCCGCCGCAGCCAGAACGCTTTCCAGGAACTCAGCCCGTTTCCGTCTATGGTTCCGGGGCCGCACATCGTAAACCCATCCACCCCGTCGGCGTTGATCAGCGCCGTAAAATAAAGGCAGCTTTCCCCCTCGATCCTCGTGGTGCGGATCTCATAATCGCATATATCGGCGCTCCCTTTTAAAACGCCGCCCTCCGACACATAGAGATGCACGCCCTGTTTAAAAAAGAGCGATCCGGTCATATATGTGCCCCTGGGCACCACGATCACGCCGCCTCCGGCCTCATGGGCCGTGTCGATGAGCTCCTGGATCTGTTCTGTATGGATCTTCCCGTCATCCAGGATCCCATACTCCGTCAGCACATACGGCGTACCCAGCTCCGAAAGCGCCGGGATATGAAGATCGTAAAACCATCCGTCGATGGGTGTGTGGTCCGGAAAATATTCTCTCTGCATGTTGCTTCTCCCAAAAACAGCGTCCCTCTCCTAACCCAAGCATATGCCGATGAAGGTACCACTGTCAAGAGCAATCGCAGATCCGTCCCGCCGGATTTGCCGGAATCCTGCCCTTACGCGCCCCCCATCATCCCCGCCATCACCACGCTCATGACCACGCCCGCCGCCGTGGCGCTCAACGCGCCGGCCAGCGTGTAGCGGGTCTTGGTCACCTTTGCCGCCATGAAATAAACGGACATGGTATAAAAACAGGTCTCCGTGCAGCTCATCATAATGGAAGTGATCAACCCCATCCGGGAATCCGTGCCGTAGGTTTTGAAAATATCCAGAACCAGCCCTGTGGCCGCCGAGGAGGAAAAAAGCTTGATGAAAATGAGCGGCACCAGATCCGCAGGCAACCCGAAGATCCCCGTCAGACGCCCTGCGATCCTCCCGAGAAAATCCAGGAAACCGGAGGCGCGCAGGATCCCCACGGCCATCATTAGCCCCACCAGCGTCGGCATGATCTGAACGACCGTTTTAAAGCCGTCCGCCGCTCCCCGGATAAAGTCCTCATACACATTGCTTTTGTTCACCAGTCCATAAGCCACGATATAAAAGATCAGCGCCGGAATGATGATACTAGAAAGGTGGGCCAACACGTTCGCCATGCCGTTTTCCTGCCAAAGCTTTATTCTATTCATCCTATGCGCGCCGTCCATTTCGGATGCAGGGGAGTGGGGTTACAGATTCACACCGACGCATAGCGATATGCGGATATATTCTTCTGTCAGGCGAAAACCAACGCTTCCTGTCCCGTCCTTCTTGTGGTATAATTCCTTATATATCATATCCGAAAAAAGCACCAGACTTCGGGACACGGCTGCCCATCGGGGATCCGCAGGCGACGGCCCGCATACGCTCATATCAAAGGAGAAAAAGTGGGAAACATGGAACACGCAAAAAAGAGAGGAAAGAATCCGATCATCCAGTCTATCTACACCGCCGACCCGGCGCCCATGGTCCTGGGCGATACGCTTTGGCTTTATACCACCCATGACGAGGACGAACTGGTAAACGACTTTTATACGATGGTGGACTGGCGCTGTTTCTCCACCAGGGATATGGTCCACTGGACGGATCACGGCAAAGTCTTTTCCCTGGAGGATATCCCATGGGCGGACGACCGCGCCTGGGCGCCCCAGGCTGCAGAACGCAACGGCAAATTTTATCTTTACTGCCCGGTACATAAAAAGGACGGCGGAATGGCGATCGCAGTCGGGGTTTCCGATCATCCGGCAGGGCCTTTTCGGGACATCGGCAGGCCCCTGATCGACGAGGGCGACTGGAACGACATCGATCCTACGGTATTTACCGACGACGACGGCCAGGCATATCTTTACTTTGGCAACCCAGAGCTTCGCTATGTCCTGCTGAATGAAGATATGATCTCCTATAATGAAGAGATCGGCATCGTCAGGGTCCCCATGACCGAGGAATCCTTTGCGAAGGGCGGCCATATGACCGGGACTTCTTATGGAGAAGGCCCCTGGTTTTATAAGCGCAACGGGATCTATTATATGGTATATGCCGCATTTGCCGAAGGGAAAGGGCACAACGAACATCTTGCCTATTCGACGGCTCCAACCTCCACAGGGCCATGGAAATACGGCGGCGTCCTGATGACGGAGGAAGGTGGCGTCTTTACCAATCACCCCGGGATCGCCGACTTTAAGGGACATTCCTATCTGTTTTATCATACCGGGGAGCTTCCCGGAGGGAGCCTGTTCCACCGTTCCGTCTGCGTGGCGGAATTTACCTACAACGAAGACGGCTCTATCAGTACCATTGAAAAATGCGACGGCGTGGACGCGATAGAATGAACTTGTTCCGCCAGAAATCTCTGCCGGGTCGTAGCCCGGCAGAGATTTTTCCGTCTCCTATTTCGCCTCTAACAGCATCTCCCAGCGGATTTCCTCTTCGTCCAGCCGGTACTGCTCCAGAAGCTGCGGTCCGCAGGAATTGGAACCCACGCCGCTCATGGCGTAGTCCAGATGCCAGATCACATGGCCGGAGCGTTCCAGTTCATAATTATGCTTCTTTTCCGCCAATTCCTGGGCAGTATAATAAGAGGCGCTAAAAGAGAAGGGCCTGCTGCCCTTTACCAGCCAATCTCCCACCTGGGCTTCATAACAGTGGTAATGGCTGCCGTTTTCCTGAGGCCGCACATAATCCTCATGCATCTCTTCCACCGTCGTTTCAAACCGATCCATCCAGGAGGCCCGATGCTTATCCGAATAGCTTTCATAAGGGCCGTACCCCAGGTAGCTTACCCCGGACGCGCTCTTTGGCAGCGTAAAGACCAGGCCAAAGCGCGGCAGCCAGGGGAACTGCGGATCCCGTTTCGCGTTGACGGAAAATTTCACCGCACCCAGTCCGTTTATCTCCCAGACCGCCTCCGCCCGCAGGAAAGGCTGACGGTACGCACTGGCCAGAGAAAAGCTGCAGCAGATCTGCACCCGGCCGTCCAGCCGTTTCGCGCTGCATTCGTAGACCTTCGTCCAAACCCTGTCATATCCGGCCGCTTCCCATTCATGGCGCATCCACATATCGTTGTCCACGGGCGCGCGGAACACGCTCCACTCCACAGGCCCTTCGATCAGCGCCTTCCCGTCTTTTTCCATGGAAAGAAACGCCGCCCTCTTTTTCCCGAACCGGTAACAGATCCGATCCGAAAGGATGAGAAAGCTGTCCGCCGTTTCCCGCAAAGTCAGTTCCCCGGCGTCGGGCAGATCCAGTTTTGCGTCTTTCTCTTCAAACAGAGGGAACTGGTCGAAGCCCATGATACGCCCCTGTTTGGTCAGCGCCTCATCCTCCCGCTGCACATAGATCAGACGCAGCCACGTCCGATCCGCGGCCCATTGTTTTAAACGGGGGATATTGCAGGTCTGGGTTCCGTGAGGCGCGGCAGAAAGCGTGCCGAAATTGCCCTCTTCCCAGGTTTTGCCGTCGCGTTTCACCTCATAATATACTTTCACGTTATCCGCCATATCCACGAAATCCTGCATATTCTGCAGCACGATATCGCCGCTCTCCAGATCCATGGACAACGCCCGCACGGGCCGGATCTCATTTTTCCATTCCAACAGGCCCACATGGGGACGCCTGTCCGGATAGACCAGCCCGTCCATGCAGAAATTACCGTCATGAGGATACTCGCCCGCGTCGCCGCCGTAATGGTAAATATCCCTGCCGTCCTCCGTCCTGCCCTCGTAATTGGCGTGATCGCACCACTCCCAGACAAAGCCGCCGCAGAATTTATCGTACCGATACATCTGCTCCATATAATCGTGGATATCCCCGGGGCCGTTGCCCATGGCGTGGACGAACTCGCACTGCACAAAAGGCTTGCGCTGCCGCCTGTCCTCGCAGTATTCTTTCACCCACTCCGTAGGCGCATACATGCGGCTCACCACATCCAGCATGGAAGTATCGTTATGATAACCGCCCGTTTCCCAGAAAGCGCTTTCATAATGGGTCAGCCGGGTAGGATCATAGGACTTCACCCACCTGCCCGCATCCTCCAGATTCGGCCCATAACCGCTCTCGTTGCCCAGCGACCAGAAGATCACGCAGCACTCGTTTTTGTCCCGGATGACATTGCGCATCTGCCGGTCCAGGATAGAGCCGTTCCAGTCAGGATCCTGCGCGATCAGGCCGAATGTATTTTCCTGGCTGCCGTGATAAACAGAAGCCACGCCGTGACACTCCAGATCCGCTTCCGCAACCACATAAAACCCGTACCGGCTGCAAAGCTGGGGAAACCATGGCGCATTGGGATAATGGCTGGTGCGGATAGCGTTGATGTTATGCTCCTTCATCATCGTCAAATCCCGCATCACGTCCTCCCGCGAAACCGCATAGCCCTTGACCGGATGGCTGTCGTGGCGGTTGACGCCTTTGAATTTCACCTGGCTGCCGTTGATAAGGACCATGCCGTTTTCCACAGAAATGCAGCGGATCCCCACCTGCTGAACGATCACCTCTTCCGGCGTGATCAATTTCAGCGTATACAGATAGGGCCGTTCCGCGTTCCAGAGTACCGGCTTTTCCACGGGCAGGCTGACAGGTTCCCCCGCCGACCAGGCCAGGCCCAGATTTTTCCCTTCGGCGTCCAGCAATTCACAGTCAATCCTGCACTTTCCTTCGATCCGGTCAAAGCGCACCTCCACGCTGGCAGCGCCGTTTTCTAAGTCTACCGGGGTCGTAACCGTAAAATCCTGCAAATGCTCCTGGGGACGCAAAAGCAGCGTCACATCCCGAAAGATACCGGAAAACCGGAACTTATCCTGATCCTCCAGATAACTGCCGTCGCACCATTTCAAAACCAGCACGCTGAGCCTGTTTTTCCCTGCATGGGTCTGGGCAGTGATCTCAAATTCGCTGGGACTGTGGGAAACCTGGCTGTATCCCACAAATTCCCCGTTCACCCACAGATAAAAGCAGGAATCCACCCCTTCAAAGTAAAGGAAACGCCGCAGCCCTGCTTCGGCCTGCGTCAGTTCAAACTCCGTCAGGTAAGCGCCGCAGGGATTCTCATCCGGCACATAAGGCGGATCGTAAGGAAAGGGATAACGGACGTTGGTATACTGCTTCTGGCCGTACCCCTTTGCCTCCCAGCAGGAAGGCACCTCCAGCTTCGCAAAACCGGCCGCCGAGAAATCCGCTTTGGGGAAATCAGCCGGAACATCCTCCACACACGGATACCAGGCGAAATCCCACTCTTTCCCGCTCAGAAGCCTGCCGCGCTCCTTTCCGTCGCCCGACAGCGGCACATAATAGCAGCGGTTTTCCATCGTACCCACATGGAGGGTGCTGGGATCCTCGTAAAATTTCTGCAATTCCATCTTTCAAAAACTCCTCTCCAGATCTTTCTTTTGGGCTTATAGCTTAAACGTTTCTCCCGGCTTCACGCAATAATCCCCTTTCGCCGTCGCAAAATACAGCGGATACGCCGTCGGATTATGTACGAGCCGCCCGTCCGTGCTGAAAGTCAGCCGTTTGTAAGCGTCCACATAGTCATAGATCTCAATGTTGGTGGCATACCAGATCTCTTCCCGGCCTCCCATATAGGCCGCGAAGTCCTCGATCACGTTCCAGTTGTCGTTGGCCTCAAACTCATAGCTATGGCCCCACAGGTAAAACAATCTGGGTTCGGAAGCATTTTCCTCTACAAATTTCTTCGCCAGATCCATCAGGCGGGGATCATTGTGATGGCAGGTGGCTTCCAGCCGCAGCCAGTCCCGGGGAATGTCAAACCGCCCGGAAGAGATCACCGTCCTGGAATACACGATGCCGCAGGCTTTCAGGCAATCCACCACCTGATCGCTGAAGGTGCCGAAGGGATAGGCCATCCCCCGGACGATGGTGTGAAACTGCGCTTCCAGATTTTCCCGATCCTGCAGTACCTCCCTGGTACACTGGTTCACAGGCAGTTGCTCCAGAAACGGATGCGTCAGCCCATGCACCGCCACCTCCATGCCGCTGTCCCGATACAGCGCGTCCACATGCGCCCTGTCCATCCGGCGATGGATGGTGCCCGCCGGGTACACGGTTCCCTCCGGCGCATAATTCCCGCTATTTAAATTGAACGTCCCTTTCAGCCCATATTTCTGCATGATGCCGATCAGGCGCACATCCTGCTCTACACCGTCGTCGTAGCTCAATGTCAGCGCTTTCGCTCTCCCGCCGGGAAAGCGCATGAACAGTCTCGTGTCCATAACACTCCTCCTTTTACTTCTTCGCAATACCCGGATATCGCGTCCTGTAAAAATTACGTCCCCATTATAACCTAAATTCGGATAATGAAAAAGGGGGTATTTTAAATAGAATTGCGCGCTGGGATTTGGCGAGAGTTATTCGCGAATTTTGTACCTAAACCTCTTGAAACATTTCACATACAATGGTATTATAACAATACAAAGGAAAAGCACCCACTCCAAAGTGGATGCCCCGAGTTTAGGCTAAAGAATGTCCTTACGGACACCGCCTATCCTGTTGGCAGACAGGATAGGCATTTTTATTTTCTCTTGTTGTTTCTCTTGTCGAGAAAGGCTTAGCGCCCCGTCATGGGTACTTTCCGTAGACGTATTGTAACACGAAGAGATATGGCTGACAATTGGTTTATCAAATCTGTGGCAGGCAAATAAGAAAATGTAATCTGTTGGAGGAATTTGAATGCAACTAAGGCAATATGACAGAGACAGGGATTTTAACTGCATTAAGGAATAGTCCGGAAATGGTGCGGCTGGCGCTGCAGTATGCCTTTGAAATGACGGGAGCGCAAACGATGGAACTGAACGTTTTTGCGGAAAACCCGGAAGCAATACGCTGTTATGAGAGCGTTGGGTTTGTGATAAAGAATACGGAAAGAACTTCTTGGACATTTATGGAAAGGGGATTCTGCGGTTCGTAAACATATTTCCCTGTGAAAGCTGCAGGCGTCTAAAGCAGTTCGTCCAACAGCGTATAGTAACGAATTTTCTCCCAATCCGGTTCCATCCCCAACGCTTCAAAAAGCATTTCGGGCGAAAACCCTTCATAGGCCCTGCCGCCGAACCTTCCTTCATAGTTGTGCCGCAGGCTCCGGTAACACAGCGCAATGTCCTGATACCTGTCCCCGATCCCACAGTTGCCAAGGTCAATAAAACCGCTGATCCTGCGGTCTTTCTCAAAAATATTGGGCAGACAGAAATCCCCGTGGGAAAAGACCGGCTCCTCCTGGGGCCGGTTTTCACGGAGCCACGCAAGCAGCGCTTCCGGTGAAGAAAAACCGTTCTCCCCAAAGGTATCCGGCTCCACCGCGTCCACATCCACCAGCCCATGCTCCACCGCATGGGCGGCGTTTTTCAGCTTGAGATCCAGTTGGCTTTGCACCGGACAGTCCGAAATATCCACCTTCCATAACATTCGCAGCCCCTCGGCGGCCAGACGCACCAGCTCTTTGGGACGCTCCATCAGCGCAGGGGCACAGAGCATTTCCCCTTCTAGCCGACTCATGAGAAGATAATTTTTCTCCTCCTGCCGGGCAAAGGCAATGACTTTGGGCGTCGGAAGCTTCCCTTCCAACCACCGCATGAATTGGTATTCGTTTTCAGAGTTAGCGTTGGTCTTTTCAATTTTCAGGATCATATCATCAAAACATAGCACTTTGGATGCGGACATGCCCGTTTTATCCAGAGAGTACGACCTGCCTTTTATAAAAGGTAAAATGTTCTGCGGTATCTGATCCGATATCATGCGCTTTTCCCTGCCATGCGTTTTTATTTCTGTGTTGTATATCTATTCTAAAGAATATCATATTTCTTTCATCACATCAATGAGCGATATGTGCAGCACATCACAGAGCCTTTCTATAGTATAGATCCCGGGATTTTTAGAAGAACCGTCCACGATGTGCATCAGCGTCGTCAGCGGCATTCCGGCGTTTTTGGCCAGCATATAGTACGACATCTGCTTTTCCAAACAGATCCTTCGGATGTTCTTTCCTACCTTGTTAGCATTGGCAATTTGAATTGACATGTTTTTTCTCCTTCCGGTATAGAGGTTTTGGGTGCTGCCATATTAGGTAGCTATCTATATATTCCAGTTGGAAGGGGAAAAGACACGGGGAAAGGGGAATTTTTTATTTTCAAGAAATATAAAACATATTTTAAGATAATAAAAAGTTATCAGTTATTTATTTGTGCTAGATAATTTGGGATTATTGG
>X22_European_Rabbit__coassemble_206_pt1 | contig 13517 bp, 10 predicted proteins | sample X22_European_Rabbit__metabat2_low_PE_003 | metagenome-assembled genome bin X22_European_Rabbit
TCCATGAAGCTCCTGGCGGATGCTCTGGCAAATGATTTCGATCATTTCTGGGTCGCGGAAGCCGCCGTCCCCGGCAGCGCGGCACCATACCGCTTCTGCGGCTACGCCAATCTCCGCATTCTCGCGGACGAGGGAGAGATCGAGCGGATCGCAGTCGATCGAGCTATGCGGCATCGCGGCGTCGGACGTAAACTGATGGAAGCGATGGCAGCGGGCCTGCCCTGCATTTCCACGGACTGTCCCACCGGACCGTCTTCCCTGATCATAAACGGAGAAAATGGGATTTTAGTGCCTGTAGGAGACGTAGAGGCCATGGCGAAGGCAATGGGATTTTTTGTGGAGCATCCGCAGTTCGCTTCCCGGATGGGAGAACTGGCAAGAAAAAGAATGCAATCATGGGAAAGCAGTGAGCAGTTGGCAGGAAGAATGCTGGAGTATTTTAGGAGGATCTGCGGATAATTTATGAGAATTGTATTTATCATAGCGCAGTTGACAGAGGGCGGTGCGGAGAGAGAGGCCGTGGCCTTTGTGAATGAACTTGTACGCATGGGGCAGGAAGTACACCTCATATGTCTTCACGATAAACCGGACGACTATGTTGTAGACGAACGGGTACACCGGCATTTGGCTCCCGGCACCGGCGTACAGATTCCAAAGTTGAAAGGTGCGGTCAATATTGTTTTGATGACGGCATTGCTTCGCCGGATACGGGGAGATGTGGCAGTGTTGTTTTACGTTCCTTTTCATCTGGCGGTTCTGCTTTCCAAAACAAGACTGGTTCATGCGCTTCGCGGAAATCCGGAAAAAGAGCGCCCAAGTAAGAGCGGCAGGTTCAGAGAGCGGCTGGCTTATCAATGTGCAGACGGCATCTGGATACAAACGGAGGCTCAAAGGCAGTTTTTCCCGGACGGGATGCAGGGAAAGCTGTTTGAAGTACATAACATCCTGGACAGTCGTTTTTTACAGATCCGCAGGGCGCCTCGGCAACGGATTGTGCGTTTTATCAGTGTGGGCAGACTACATCCCCAGAAAAATCAGAAGCTGTTGATCGAGGCATTTGACAGGATGATACAAAAAACCGGGAATATGGCGGCGACCTTGACGATTTATGGACGGGCGCACAAGGATTTTGCCTGGGTGGAAGAAGAACTGCGAAAACAGATCTGTCAGCTTGGCTTAACGGAAAGGGTGTTTCTTCCGGGAAAGGAAACGGACATGGAAAGACGGTATGAGGAAGCGGATGCTTTTCTCCTGTCCTCGGATTATGAAGGTTGCCCCAATGCGCTGATGGAAGCCATGGCGGCAGGACTACCTTGTGTTTCCACGGACTGTCCTACCGGACCTTCCATGCTGATCCAAAATAACCGAAACGGATTGCTGGTGCCGGTGGGGGACGTAGAGTCGATGGCTTATGCCATGGAATATCTGTCTGTTCATCCGCAGGAAGCCGAGCAGCTTGGCAGAGCAGCAAAGCAGAGTATGACAAAATGGGGAACGCCGCAGGAGCAGGCGGGACAGCTTCTGGAAAATCTGCGCAGGGTCTGTTTTGGATCCAAAATGCAAATATAGAGGAGAAGGATTTCATGCCCATTTCGGAGAAAAGAAGAAAGAATCTTTTAAAACCAGGAGTTCTGAGAAAATGGAAAACGCCGGAGTGGATTACAGCGGGCTGTGTGCTTTTTATCCGACTGTTATTTTATCTATGTGTCAACATCCCCCAGTTGGAAGAAGATACGCATACTTATGTGGATTTTTCCTGGAGAGATTTCCTGGCGGGGGAACGTATGCCGCTGTACCCCGTTCTCCTTCAAATCAATCGGTTTTTCTTTCACGACGGATATTTGGTGGGGATAGTAGGTTGTCAGATCGTTGTGTCTATGTTCGCGGTATTTTATTTATATCGCACAGTGTGTATTACGACAAAAAATCGGGGGATCGCCTGTGCGGTGGCTTTCTTTTACGGAGGTAATCCGTGGATCCTGCATTTTGACACGCAGATTCTTACGGAATCGTTTGCCATTTCGCTCAGTGTTTTTCTTCTATATCACACGGTCTGTTATATCCATTCGCGTTCCCTTTGCAGCGGATCGGCAATGGTATTTTGTGTAATACTGTCAGTGCTTTTAAAATCAGCTATGTTTGTCTATGTTCCTGTGTATCTGATTTTTATGGTAATGCAGTTTTTTGACAGCAGAAAAGGAAGGAAAACGGTTTTGAAGCTGTCTGCCATTTTGCTTGGAGCAGTTTTTTTGCTTCTGATTTATGCAGGACAGGTCTGGCAGCATTCAGGTACTTTTTTTATCGACAAACGGGGACCAAGGAATATGTTGATAGCCTGTCTTGAAACGGGACTGTATCAGAACTATCCGGATCAAGAACTGGTGGAGCGAATAGACAAAATATATCTGAAAAATCAGAAATCTATCCGTTGGGAGACAACTTTAAAGCCGATCTTATTGATGTTTGGCGACTCAGAAAAAGAATATAATATTAAAATACACAAATTTAACCTGTATTGTATCCGTTCGGATTATAGAGTGTATCTGAAGTATCTGCTTCAACGGTTTATAAGGGTGACAAATCGGGAATATGGATTGGAACCCCCTGATGTGGATGTACGATCTCCAATGTTTTCTGTAATTTATCAGATGCAGGAGATCCTTTTTCCATCGATGAGGATTGGACATATCTATCTGATCGATGGAACGTTTTTTTTGCTGATGATCAGAAAATGGAGAAAAAGTGGATCGTGTCCGTGGTATTATCTTGGTACATGGGGGGTAATCCTGGTAATCCTTGTTTCTGTCTTTATCGGGGTATCTGACAGTTATCTGCGGTGTACCAGTTATGTTCTACCTTTTGCTTTTTTCGGGCTGGCGTTGTTATTGAGCGATTTGTGTAATGGAATACAAAAGTATAAAACGGAGTCATAGGAAATGGATGGAAAAGAACAGTGGAAATATTGCATAGAGCCTGGAAAAAGGAAAGCAGAGCTTGGTTTTTGGAGCCTCTGGCAGTATCGGGGACTGGTTTATCTGTTTGCCAGGCGCGATTTCACGTCAAGGTACCGTCAAACGTTTCTGGGGCCAATCTGGATGTTTCTGGATCCTCTTATGACAACTGTGGTTTTTACCGTCGTATTTGGAAATATGGCAAAATTTCCAACCATGGACACCGAAGCTTCCGGGGATATCACGATACCGGCTTTTTTGTTTTATATGATCAGCAGTATACTTTGGAAGTATTGCGCGAATACGGTAAAGGATGTGTCTATAACTTTGATCGGCAACGTGAGAATCATGAGTAAGGTATATTATCCGAGGCTGGTATCGCCGGTTGCCTCCGCAATCTCCAATCAGATGACCATGTGGGCCAGACTGCTGTTGTTTGTCTGCTTTTTGGCTGCCGGGATGATTTTCGGTGATGTATCCGCGCATATTACATGGAGGGTGTTGTTGTTTCCCCTGGTGATTTTGCAGCTCATGCTGCTTAGCCTGGGGGTCGGCCTCATTATTTCGGTTTTGACGGTAAAATACAGGGACATAGGATTTGGAATAGATTTTGGTCTGCAGCTTTTGCATTATATGACGCCGGTAGTATATGGCTTGCAGCTCATACCCGAGAAATGGGTCGGATTGTATATGCTTAATCCGCTGGTCCAGATTATGACAACGGCCAGGTATCTTTGTTTTGGAGCCGGATACTTTCACACACTTCCTTTCCTGTGGAGCTGGGCGGTCACGCTCTTTCTTTTCCTGGCCGGTGTCCTTAGCTTTAACCAGACGGAGAAAAATTTCATTGATATTATATGAAGGCAGGACGCTGCCATATGGTAAAGGGGGGGAAAAGGGATGGGCAACCGGATGATTAAGGTGGAGCATATTTCAAAAGAATATCAGTTGGGATTGATAGGGCGGGGAGTGCGCCGGGAACGGGCGAATACTCGCTTAAAGGGAGAACAGCAGTCACCGAAGACTAATAAGGAAGGATCCAGGGGAAAAGAAAAAATTATGGCACTGTCCGACGTATCTTTTGAAGTGGCATCTGGAGAGACTCTGGGAATCATCGGACATAATGGAGCGGGGAAGTCTACTCTGCTCAAGGTTTTATCCAAAATCACCCTGCCCAGCGCAGGCAGGGTTCTTTTAAACGGTCATGTGGCATCCATGATCGAGGTGGGCACAGGCTTTCATCCGGAGCTGACAGGACGTGAGAATATTTATCTCAATGGGGCAGTCCTGGGGATGAGTATGCGGGAGATAGACCGGAAACTGGATGAAATCATTGATTTTTCAGAGTGCAGGATGTTTATTGACACTCCGGTGAAGCGTTATTCTTCCGGTATGTATTTAAAGTTGGGATTCTCTGTGGCCGCGCATTTGGATGCGGAAATTGTGATCATGGATGAAGTTTTGGCGGTAGGGGATGCCGCTTTTCAAAACAAGTGCATTCAAAAAATCAAAGAGATCGCAAGGAACAGGAGAACGATCCTGTTTGTCAGTCACAATATGAACACAGTTCGGAGCCTCTGTAACCGTTGTATTGTACTGAATCAGGGAAGATTGGATTATGATGGAGATGTGGAATCCGCCATACGGCACTATACCTCAGCAAATGTCGCCATGGTTTCGGCGCGGGATTTAAAGCAGCAGCGAAGGCCGTCTTACCGGGGAATACATGGGATGGCACGTCTGACATACATTGAACTTGAGTCTCCAATGGTATTTGAGATGGGGGGCGTACTATGCTTCCGCCTGCAATTTTTCGCTTCACGGATGTTGGAACACCCCTGTTTAAGGACAGGCGTATGGTCTGTAGACGGAACGGCGGTGGCGATCGGTTTTGTCAGTCTTGAAGGAGTAAGGGAAGGGCAAAATGAAGTGCGGATCTGCATGGATACATCCCATCTGCTTCCGGGGAAATATAGTCTGGAGTTGTTGATCGTAGAAACAGATGAGAATGGGAAGATGGTGAAGCAGGATGCCCTTTGCGACGTACTTTCGTTTGAGGTTATTCTGTCAAAGGACCAGCCCGTTTATCAGGCGTATAACCGTGACTGGGGATATATGGAGATCCCTATGACCGTAGAATAAAAAGGATGAGGATACGGAAAATGGAGAAAATGGAGTTGTTTGTTCCCGGGAGATTATGTCTGATCGGGGAACACAGCGACTGGGCGGGCACAAACCGGATGATGAACGCTACGATTGTACCGGGCTATGCGATCGTGACAGGGATTGAGCAGGGCATATATGCCGAGGTTGGGAAAGCGGATCGTTTTATTGTAGAGTGCGACCTGGAGCATGTTATCAGGGAACGATTTGAATGTAGGATGGACACGGAAATTTTGCGCAGGACGGCTTCGGAAGGAGGCTTTTTTTCTTATGTGGCCGGAGTTGCCTCCTATGTAAATGAACATTATTGTGTAAATGGGCTGCGTGTCAGGGTAACAAAAATGGATCTTCCGATCAAGAGCGGCCTTTCGAGCAGTGCGTCGATCTGTGTTTTAGTGGCCAGGGCGTTTAACCGGCTTTATCATCTGCATCTTAATACGGCTGAGGAAATGAATATTGCCTATATGGGAGAACAGAGAACTCCTTCCCGCTGCGGAAGGCTGGACCAGGCCTGCGCGTTTGGAGTGAAACCGATCTGCATGGTCTTTGACGGGAATGATGTCAGCGTCAGGCCGATCCGGCTGAAAAAAGAAATGTATTGGGTCATGGCGGATCTGAATGCGGGAAAAGATACGGTAAAGATTCTAGCGGATCTAAATAAATGTTATCCGTTTGCAGACGGGGAACTGGCAAAGAATGTGCAGCAGGCCCTGGGGCCTGATAATAAGGCTTTTGTAATGGAGGCAATTGCGTATTTGGAATCTGGGGATGCAGAAGCTTTTGGCAGCTTGATGGAAAGGTATCAAAGAAATTTTGATACAAAGGTGGCTCCGGCATGCCGGACGCAGCTGGAAGCCCCGATGCTCCATTCTATTCTGGCAGATCCTCAGATTGACAGATATGCATACGGTGCAAAGGGAGTTGGCTCGCAGGGGGACGGGAGCGTCCAGTTTCTTGCAAAAGACAGGGAAAATCAAAAAGAATTGATCCGGTACCTAAAGGAAAGATGGGGATTGCAGGGCTTTTCTTTAGTTCTGCGTCCGTCGCAGGAGGGGGCGAAAGCGTCCCCTAATTTATTTTATAAAAATTCAAGTGAATGTATGGAAAAAGCGTGGTATAGTAAAGTTGGAGTCTCTATAAAAAGCTTTTTGAAAAATAAATGGATGAAATTAGTGGACGTGGGGACAAAAGGCAGGTAACACATGGAAAGCAGACAATACCGGACCAAAGAACTGTTTCAACGGTTTATTCCTTACTTTAAGCCATACTGGAAGACGATGGCCTTCGACCTGTTTTGCGCGGGGCTGACGACACTGTGCGAACTGGTCTTGCCGATGATCATGCGCTACATCACCAATGAAGCCCTGCGGGACGTGGTAAGCCTGTCCATGCGCACCGTGGGGATCCTGGTGGCGCTGTATCTTGCGCTGCGCGTGGTGGATTGTGTGGCGACCTACTATATGGCGGGTACCGGCCATATCATGGGGGCGAAGATCGAGACGGATATGCGGCGGGACGCCTACCGGCATTTGCAGCAGCTTTCCAATACATACTATAATAATACGAAGGTGGGACAGATCATGGGACGCATTACCAACGATCTGTTCGATGTGACAGAGTTTTCCCATCACTGCCCGGAGGAGTTCTTTATCGCGGGCGTGAAGCTGGTCATTTCCTTCGTCATTCTGGCCCGGATCAATGTGCTGCTGACGCTGATCATTTTCATCATCATTCCGGTGATGGCGGTGGTATGTATGCGGCTGAATTTCCGGATGCGGGCTGTGTTCAGACGGCAGCGCCACCACATCGGCGAACTGAACGCCCGCATTGAGGACAGCCTGCTGGGGCAGAAGGTGGTCAAGGCATTTACCAACGAAGAAATGGAAAACCGCAAGTTTGAAGCGGACAACGGCCGGTTTTTGGAGATCAAGCGGGATTCCTACCGCCTGATGGCGCAGTTTAACGCCACCACCCGCGCTTTTGACGGCGTGATGTATGTGTCCGTGCTTTTGTTCGGCAGCCTGTTCATGATCAAAGGGCTGGTGGAACCGGGGGATCTGGTAGCTTTCCTTTTATATGTGACGACGCTGATCGCCACGATCCGGCGGATTATCGAGTTTGCGGAACAGTTTCAGCGGGGCATGACCGGCATCGAGCGCTTTTTGCAGATCATGGACGCGGATATCGAGATCTTCGACGAGCCCGGGGCGAAGGAGATGGGCGTGCCAAAGGGCGAGATCGCGTTTCACGATGTGAGTTTTGAATATCCGGACGATCACAATCAGGTGTTCCAAAACCTGAACCTGACGATCCATCCCGGCGAAAAGGTAGCCATTGTGGGGCCTTCCGGCGGAGGCAAGACGACGCTGTGCAACCTGATCCCCCGTTTTTACGATGTGACGGGCGGCGTGATCACCATAGACGGCATGGATATCCACGGCTTTACCTTAAAAAGCCTGCGCCGCAGCATCGGGATCGTGCAGCAGGACGTCTATCTTTTCTCCGGCACGGTGTACGATAATATCGCATACGGCAGGCCGGGGGCGACCCGGGAGGAAGTGGAGGAGGCCGCCAGGAGGGCCGGCGCCCACGGATTTATCAATCTGCTGAAGGATGGGTATGATACTTATGTGGGAGAGCGGGGCGTGAAGCTTTCCGGCGGACAGAAGCAGCGCATCAGTATTGCAAGGGTCTTTTTGAAAAATCCGCCCATCATCATTCTGGACGAGGCGACCAGCGCTCTGGATAACGAGAGCGAATATGCGGTGGCGCAGTCTTTGGCCAAGCTGTCGGAAGGAAGGACGACGCTGACTATCGCCCACCGGCTTTCTACGATCCGCAATTCCGACCGGATCCTGGTGCTGACGGAGGAAGGGATCGTGGAGGAAGGGAGCCACGATGCGCTTCTGGCGCAAAAGGGCGTTTATTATCAGCTATACCATCTTGCCAACCAGTTGAAATGAAGTCGGGATGTGATAGAGGCCGTGTTTTGGGGGATTGACGGGACGGATCCGGTTTTTGGGGATTCCCGGACGGTTTTTGAGAAAGGGGATACAAAAAAGGGCCGTTTTGTACTATAATAAATACGGAAGAGTTCGTGTTGCATCGAACCAAGGGACGAAAGGAAACGGGTATGAGACTGGAATTTATCGGCGCCGCCCATGAGGTGACGGGAAGCTGCCATTATCTGGAAGTGGGAGATGTGCGACTGTTGGTGGACTGCGGCATGGAGCAGGGCGTCAACGTCTTTGAGAACTGCGCGTTGCCGGTAGAGGAGACGCTGATCGATTATGTGCTGGTCACCCACGCCCATGTGGATCATACGGGAATGCTGCCCTGGCTTTATGCCAAAGGGTTTCGGGGGAAGATCTTTGCGACGGAGGCGACGGCGGATCTGTGCAGCATTATGCTGCGGGACTGTGCGCACATCCAGATGCAGGAGGCGGAGTGGAAGAACCGTAAGGCGAAGCGTCATGCGGGAGCCGAGACGCAGGAGCCTGTCTATACCATGGAGGATGCGGAGGAGACGATCCGGCGCATCGTTCCCTGCGCTTATGACGAGAGGATCCATATCTGCGACTGCATCGATATCCGTTTCACCGACATCGGCCATCTGCTGGGTTCCGCCAGCATCGAGGTTTGGGCCCAGGAGGGGGATATCTGTAAGAAACTGGTCTTTTCCGGCGACATCGGCAATGTAGACCAGCCTCTTTTACGGGATCCCCAGACGACCCGCCAGGCGGATTATGTGATCATGGAATCCACCTACGGGGACCGGATCCACAGCGATGTGCGGCCGGATTATGTGGGCGAACTCGCGGGTATCCTGCAGGAGACTTTCGATAAGGGCGGCAATGTGGTCATTCCCTCCTTCGCGGTGGGCAGGACCCAGGAAATGCTGTATTTTATACGCATCATCAAGGAACAGGGGTTGGTTCATGGCCATGCAGGCTTTCCGGTCTATGTGGACAGCCCTATGGCGGTGGAAGCCACGGGGATCTTTACCCGCAATGAAAAGAGCTGCTTCGACGAAGAGGCCCTGTCCTTGGTGAAACAGGGAGTCAATCCCATTTCCTTTAAGGGGCTGCGGCTGGCGATCACCAGCGAGGAGTCCAAGGCCATCAACTTTGACGAGACGCCTAAGGTTATCCTTTCCGCCTCCGGCATGTGCGACGCGGGCCGCATCCGCCATCATTTAAAGCACAACCTCTGGCGGCCGGAGTGTACCGTCCTGTTCGTCGGATATCAGTCGGTGGGCACTACGGGCCGGGCGCTGGTGGAAGGGGCGAAGGAGTTAAAGCTGTTCGGGGAGACCGTGGATGTGCGCACACAGATCCGGACATTGGCCGGCATGTCGGGACATGCGGATAAAAACGGCCTGATCCGCTGGATCTGTGGGTTTGAGAAGAAGCCCAGACGGGTGTTTATCGTCCATGGGGAGGATGCGGTGACCATGTCCTTTGCAAACTGCCTGCATGACGAATACGGATTTTTGGCTTACGCCCCTTACAGCGGCACCATTTTCGATCCTGTGGGGGATCGCTTTGTCTACGAGGCGCAGCCCGTCCTCGTCAAAAAGAAGGGCAAAAGCCAGACCCCTGTGGGCGTTTACGCGCGGCTGGTGGCAGCCGGACAGCGGCTGGCAGCGGTCATTAAGCGCTGTGAAGGAATGGCCAATAAGGATCTGGCGAAATTCGCGGATCAGATCAACGCTCTTTGCGATAAATGGAACTAACCAAACGCGGCCAAAGAGGAGGTGCCCTGTTATGAGTATGGCGGATACGATCTTTATCAATATGTGCCGGGATATCCTGGAGAACGGGACCAGTACGGAAGGGGAAAAAGTGCGGCCCCACTGGCCCGACGGCGCGCCGGCCTATACGATCAAAAAATTCGGCGTGGTCAACCGTTATGATCTGTCTCAGGAATTTCCGCTTTTGACCCTGCGGCGCACCGCCTTAAAGAGCGCCACGGACGAGATACTCTGGATCTGGCAGCAGAAATCCAACAATATTCACGATCTGCACAGCCATATCTGGGACGAATGGGCGGACGCGGACGGCAGCATCGGCAAGGCTTACGGCTATCAACTGGGCGTAAAGCATCAATATAAGGAAGGCCTGTTTGATCAGGTGGATCGGGTGATCTATGACCTGAAGCACAATCCTTTTTCCCGGCGCATCATGACAAATCTCTATGTGCATCAGGATCTGCACGAGATGAACCTGTATCCCTGCGCCTACAGCATGACCTTTAACGTGACGCAGAAAAAAGGGCAGGATAAGCTGGTCCTCAACGCGATCCTAAACCAGCGTTCCCAGGATGTGCTGGCCGCCAACAACTGGAATGTGGTGCAGTATGCGGTGCTTTTACATATGCTGGCCCAGGTGTGTGATATGCAGGCGGGGGAACTGGTCCATGTGATCGCGGACGCCCATATCTATGACCGTCATGTGCCTATCATCCGGGAGCTGATCGCAAGGAAGCCCTATCCGGCCCCGAAGTTCTGGCTCAACCCCCAGGTGCATGATTTTTATCAGTTTACCAGGAACGATGTCAGGGTGGAAGACTATGTGACGGGGGAGCAGATCGCAGATATCCCCATTGCGGTCTGACGGGAAAAAAAGGAGGCGCGCGCGATGAATATGATCGTTGCAGTAGACCAGAACTGGGCCATCGGCAACAAGGGGGATCTGTTGGTGCGCATACCGGCGGATCATAAGATGTTCCGGCAGGAGACAAGCGGCAAGGTGGTGGTTTTGGGGCGTAAGACCATGGATACCTTTCCCGGCGCTCAGCCGTTAAAGAACCGGATCAACGTGGTGCTGACCCGCAATACAGCGTACAGGGCATTGGGCTGCGTCATAGTCCATGATCTGGAAGAACTGGCCGAAGAACTGAAAAAATATGACAGCCGGGACGTCTATATCATCGGCGGCAGCAGCGTCTACGAACAGCTTTTGCCGTGGTGCGATACGGTGCATGTCACCCGGATCGACCACGCTTATGAGGCCGACGCCTATTTTCCGAACCTGGACAAAGATCCCGCCTGGAGGATCACAGCGGACAGCGAAGAGCAGTATTATTTTGACCTGACTTACCATTTTTTGAAATATGAGAGAATCCAGCCGGTTTCCGGTTGACAAAGGGATTTTTCAAAGGTATAATGAATTCCACAAAACGGCTGGCGTCCCTGTGGGATGCCGGCCGCATACGGGCTAGTCAAGGTTTCGACAGGGGTCTTGCAGCTGGAGAAGCTATCCGCAGGTGGTGCGTCAAACCACAAACCTAAATATAAACGCTGAAGACAATTTAGCATACGCTGCCTGATGGCGGCTGTCCGGCTTAGGGCACTCACACCTTAAGATGCGGGCATCGACGATGTGAGAAACGATGCAGGCTAAGCTTTGCCCCTGCAGGCGTATCATGAAGCTACTGAATCCGCCAGGGTGTCTGCTCCCGGGCGGGGGAGGGAACGGGCGGGAGTAAGGCCCGCCGGAATGAACAGACTATGATAGTAGAAGGACAGGGAATAGGCTTTTGGACACGGGTTCGACTCCCGTCTAGTCCATTTTTTTGCAAAGGGGGCAGCAGGCCTGCTCCTTTTTTGCGCGGATGTGGGTTGTTGTCTTGAAACGGAAAGGGAGCAGCAGGGGATGCGGAGACGAAGAGCGAGGAGAAGACGTATGATAATCGGTGCTGCGGCCGCAGTCATTCTGATCGGCATCGGCAGTACGCTGATTTATTGGAATCTTCCCCAGACGAAGTTGGGAAGGATTTTGGACAGCGCCGCTTCCTATATGACGGAGATGGATTATGTGCAGGCCAGGGGGGCCTATGAGGAAGCGCTGTCCATAGACGAGACCAGCGAGCTGGCGTACCGCGGCCTGGCGGACGACCTCATGGCTCAGGGGCAGGTGCAGGAAGCGGAGGACGTATTGCTGCGCGGCTATGAGACGACCGGCTCCCAGATCCTTTTGCAGAATTATACCGCTACGGTCCTCAATGAAGTGGTGGAGAAGGTGAATGCAGAACAGGCAAAGCTTTCCGATTTGGAGCGATGCCTGGAAGTGCTGGACAGATCGCCGGCAGACCCTTCTGCGCTGGAGCTTCTGGCTGCCAGCGCATCCCGCGTCCTGGCCCCCGGCGGACAGTCGCGCATCATGCTGGACGGGCTGGATGGCAGCGAGACCTTTTCCCAATATCAGTCGTTTGCGCAGCGCCTGCTGGAACTTGCCAAGGCGGATCCGGCCGCTTATCTTCCGGCGGTGGAAGCGGTCTGCGTGATACAGGCGCCGGAAGTATATTTAAGCCTTTCCCATGCGGACGACTATCGTTTCCTTCTGGAACAGGCAAAGGCCCTGGGAGCGGCGGGGACAGAGGAGCTTCTGGCCTGCCTGGATAAGCAGGCGGAGGTGAGCGCGTATTTCGCACCCATGTTTGATGAATTTGAAGCGGGGAATTTTGAAGCGGCCAAGGGTTTCATTACGACGGCGGACTATACCGCGATCCGGGACAGCTTTATCAACGAGACGATGGATTACTGGTACGGACATTCCTATATCCCGGTGACCAGGGAAGCCATTATGTTTCAGCCCACGGAAAAGGGCTGGATGTTTTCCTATGTGGAAAATGACGGGCTTGCCCTGCCCACGGGTACGATCCGTATCCTTGGGCAGACGATGCTGGATCTGGGCGTGCAGCGAAGCTGTATCGAGTATGTGCCCCGGTATGAAGTCGGAAAATATTATCCCCATACGGAATATGAGATCGTCTATTGGAATACAATGGTAAGTGGGATCGCCACGGACAACACCAACGTGGTCTCCCGCATGAATTACCGTTTTGCGGAGAAGATCTATACCGCGGAGGGTATGGAAGCGAATATGATCTATGACTGGGGCGGGGCCAATGAAAAGAGGCAAAAGGAGTGACCGGGATATGCTCAAAGGAACGCCGGGGAGGACGCTGTTTCTCTTCGCGCTGCCTATGATCCTGGGCAACCTTTTTCAGCAGTTTTACAATATGGCGGATTCCGTTATCGTGGGACGCTTTGTGGGAGAAGAGGCATTGGCGGCCGTGGGCGCATCGTATGCGCTGACGACCGTTTTTGTTATGCTGGCCATTGGGGGCGGGACCGGCTGTGCGGTCGTCACTTCCCAGTATTTGGGGGCGGGGCGGCACAGGGAAATGCGCACCTCCGTATCCACGGCGCTGCTCGCCTTTTTGGCGGTCAGCTTCGCGCTGGCCCTTTTCGGGCTGCTTTGTTCCGGTTTTATCCTCCAGGCGTTAAAGACGCCGGAAAATGTCCGGCAGCAGGCGGGGGTGTATCTGAGGACCTATTTTGCAGGCCTGCCTTTTTTGTTCATGTATAACGTGCTGGCGGCCATGTTCAACGCCATG
>X22_European_Rabbit__coassemble_208_pt1 | contig 13479 bp, 11 predicted proteins | sample X22_European_Rabbit__metabat2_low_PE_003 | metagenome-assembled genome bin X22_European_Rabbit
CCGCCGCCGTCATAGGCATAGATCCCACACCGGCCTCGTTGGTGAACAGCCCCTTCGCCGTGCCGATCCGGATCCCGGTCATCACCGCCGTACCCGCAAAGCCCCCAAGCACCGCCCTGGAAGATACCGCCGCTTTCAAGACCGCAGCCATGGCCTGCGGGAGCCAGGCCGCATTTTTAGCGATCACATAACAACAGCCGGACAGATAGATGACGCTCATGACCGGAACCAGGTAGGTACACACCCGGGCCGTTTTCTTCGCGCCGCCCACCAGGATGCTGCCCGCCAAAAGCGCAACGGCGATGCCTATCGGATGCGGAGATATCGGTATCTGTCCTGTCACGGCCGCAGTCAGGGAATGGGCCTGTACGCTGCTGCCGGCGCTGAGCGCCGCCATCACGGCAAAAAAGGCGAACAGCACGGCAAGCCATTTTTTATGCAGGACATGCTCCATCACATACATGGGCCCGCCGTATCTGCTGCCATCGGGCCTTTTCAATCTGTATCTGGCGGATAAAAAGCACTCCGCATAACAGGTCGCCATACCCAAAACGCCGCTGATCCAGCACCAGAACAGGGCACCGGGGCCGCCCAAGGCGATGGCGGTGGAAATACCGATGATGTTCCCCGTCCCAATGGTCGCCGCCAGGGCGGTGGACAGCGCTTCATAGGCGGATACCCCCTGGTGCCCTGCGTTTTTTTGAAAACTCATTCGGATTCCCCGGGGAAGCTTTTTTTGAATAAAACCGAGACGGACTGTAAAATAGAGATGGGTTCCCAGCAGCAATATCAGCATGGGAAAATTCCATAGAAGATCACAGAGCGTTTTTATCAGATCATTGAGAAAATCCATCGTCCCACCGATCCCATATCCTTTCTATCAGGATATGGCCCGGCGTGGACAAATAAAACCGCAATTTATAATATTTACCAGGCGTACACTGCCTGCGGACTTTCCTCGGTCATCCGCAAGAAAAAAACTTGGTGAGCCCCGGGGTGTTATGTCTATTGCGCACCACTTTTGACATATAATTTCTTCTATAACTTGAGTTTATCTTTTTGCTTTGACATTCGCCCGCCGCATTTCCATAACGCCATTGGATGATGTTCAATACGCGAGAGGATATCGGTGTCATTAAACAAAAGAGCTGGCTGATATTTTTCCTCTGCAAAAGCCTGCCAGAAAGACAGTTCTGTTTTTTCTGGTCTCAAAATGTTTGCTAAATAGTCCTTTACCTGTTTTTGCACAGAAACCAGATCAAAAAGTTCTCCACGACGCAACACAGGCGAAAGATCTGTCTTGATTTTCTGTGCGGATATATTGCCAATACCGTTAAGGTCAAAGTGTTCCGGCACGGTTTCCGAAGCAATCGCAGCGTAAAACATCGTACACTTTCTGAAAAGCTGATCCTGCGTCTCGTCAAACAATCCGTACTTTTGCATATTGAACATATCATAGAGATCCCTCGGAGCCGCCCGGCTTAAGAGAGCGACCGTCTTTGCAGAGAAAATCTCCAACGGATCAACACGAAGTACCGTAATTTTCTGACCGTTCCACGGCAAATGAACCGGTCCGCGGGAAACAGGCAACACATGGCAGCGCAGCATATAATTGATCTCTATTTTTAGATTATCTTTCATTCCTCCAGCATTCACATATTCATATACAAAGGAATCCAGTGCATGGTATTGCTTTGATTTCAACCCGAACGTATAGCCGGATGCCGCCATATATTTTTGTATATGTTCCTTGATCTGTTCCCGCCTTGTCAGCATAGATTCTCTTGATACATCCTTTGAAAAATCGAGATCTATATCAACCGAAAGGCGGGGCAGATTAAAAATCGTCAGATTGATCGCCGTGCCGCCCTTTAATGCGAGGCTGTCTGCAAGCAACGGATCGCTTTCCATGAAAGCAAGAACATCCGCAAGCCGACAGACCTTTTCAAAAGTATCGCGGATGAAGCCGAGTTCTTTGGCCTGCCTGCCAAGCGTAATACGGTCAAAACGCATCATAGTCTTTGACCCCCTTATCCACGATGGCTTTCAGCTCTTTTGGCGCAAACAATTTCCAGCGGTTATGAAGAACAAAGTCGCTCTGCTTTTCAAAAAGATAGGTTTTACTGGCAGAAGAACGCTTTTCACATTGCGTAAAAAAATGTTCCGGCAAAGATAGTTCATCTTTCAGCGCTTCAAGAATATACCCGGTTTTTTGATATAGCTGACTCCGATTATAAAGCTCCAGAGCGGCAAGCAGCTTATTGGGGTCAAGCGTAGGAATCAGAAGAAGACAGCGCAACAATTCTTCCAGACCACCGATCTTTTCAAAATCTGCTATACTGTCTATCACAGTTCGCTCCAAAGAAGTCACACGGACACCGGTATCCGTTTCTATAACGCCTGCATTTCCCTGGCCGATCAGCGGACAGTAATTTATCCCGTCATAGGAGAACGGGCGGACGCGCTTTTCTGTAATAAAGTACACGTCATAAAAAACCTGATTACCATATCCGTAATACTCAAATGCGCTATGGTGAGACACGCAAGCGTCATCTGCCACATGGGAAGCAATCTGATAGCGATTCGGGATTGCCTGCCCGGTTTCCATGCTGATGACTGCGTACAGGTCGCGGCGCACACGCTCAATGTATCCTTTTTGCAGATAATTCTTTATCTGCCATACCGCCGCACTCTCTGATCCGGCGATCTGAACCATATCTTTATGGGTAAAGCAACGCAAAGCGGCAAGCTCTTTGTATCGTTCCATTGCATATCCTCCTTTTTGTTTTTATCATAACGCAAAACAAGAGAAAAAACAATGGTTTTGAGTAAATTTAAAAACATACGTTTTTAGGGGTACGCGAAATGATCGTTATAATATTTATTTTGCAGTTCATCCGATCAGTCTGATTTATCAAGCAATGCGCTTATGACCTCTCCGATATCCCCGTCAATGCAGATACTTCTCTCTACGATCTCTTTCGGGCAGGCCGCCTCCCCGTAATTGACGCAGGCGTACACCGCCTGCGGATTTTCCGCCGTCATATGCCAGAATGGATACTTGATGATCCCCGGAGTATTATAACCAACGCCCAGCTCCAGAAATAAAATACGCTGTCCTCGTCTCGTCTGCAGGAAATTTTCATATCGCCCTGCGGCCCTATGCCAGCCCTCATCCTCTACAAATCGGTTGTCAGAGCGCAGATTCATCGTCATGGGCTTCCCGCAATGCGGGCAGACGGGCAGTAATTCCGCAGGTACGCGCATCTCCTTCTGCCGCTCCATCATCTGCCGGATCACGGTTTCATTATCAAAGGTTTCCTGACGGCATGGCGTGGAACACTGGAAAAGCCCATAATCGCCCTGCGTGTAAAACAGCCGCTCCTTATCGAAGCCCGCCTTCTGGAAACAATGATCCACATTCGTGGTAATGACGAAATAATCCCTGTCCCTCACCAGAGCCAACAGCGCTTCATAAACCGGTTTTGGCGCGTCCATATAGCGGTTGATATAAATATACCGGCTCCAGTATGCCCAATACTCCTCGGGCGCAGCGTACGGGTAAAAACCGCCTGTATACATATCCTGGAAACCATATCTGGCGGCAAAATCGGAAAAATATTTTTCAAACCGCTCCCCGGTATAAACAAATCCGGCTGAAGCAGACAAACCTGCTCCCGCTCCGATCACAACAGCGTCCGCCGCATCGAAAGCGTCCCTCAGCCTTTCAATCTTATCCGAGTAATTTCCGGTAGATCTGATAATCGACATCCTTGAAAACATTAAAAATCACCTTCGTATCGCCTTTGTACTGCCGGACGGTCTGCACGGCGATCCTGCCTGCAAGCTCGTTCGGGAAATGGAACTCCCCTGTGGAAATGCAGCAAAATGCCACGCTTTCAATTTTATTTTCTTTTGCCAGGGCAAGGCAGGAGCGATAACACGAGGCGAGCAGTTCCTGATCTTGTCCGGACACATTTCTACGGATGATCGGCCCGACCGTGTGCAGGATATAGCTGCAGGGCAGATTATAGGCAGAAGTGAGTTTTGCCTGCCCTGCAGGCTCTTCCTGTCCCTGGCTGTTCATCAGCTCCGCGCAGGCAAGGCGAAGCTGTATCCCGGCATATGTGTGGATCACGTTATCGATACAGCCGTGACAGGGGACATAGCATCCCGTCATACCGCTGTTGGCTGCATTGACGATAGCGCCACAGCGCAGCGTGGTAATGTCGCCCTGCCATAAATAAATTCCATCCTCCACAGGCGTCAGACTGTCCAGATCCGTGACGCCCCTGACGGCAATTTCCTCCTGCAGATATTCGTCCTGTACGGAAAGAAAATCATCCCCGATAGGACGTGGCGGGCGCACGTTCATCAGCGCGCGCAGCATACTTTTCTGCCCTGCTGTATCATCCGGGATCCGCAGGCCGCGATACCCTGGCGTCTCGTCTATCAGTTTTCGGATAAGAAATATCCGCCGTTCCTGCTGCGTCATTTTCTTTTCTCCTCCGGGGATAAAGCAAAACGAGAGGGATTCGCCCCACCGCTTACAGATATTGAAGCAGTTCTTCCCTGACGCCGTCCATACGGCTGTCCGAAATGCCGAAGTCCATTTCCTTATAGCTCCAGGCCGCCCTGGAAATGCCGTATTTTTCAAAAACGCTGTGGATCACACGGAACCATTTTACCGCGTCCTCAGGCGCAACCCTATCGATCACGCCATACTCCCCGCAGTACAGACAGGTCCCGTTATCGGCGGCTTTCTGCAGAGCTTCCGTGAGCAGCTTTTCAAAATAGGCGGGCGTAATATCCAGTTCCTCAAAGGAAAAGCTTTTATCCGTTAGCTCCTTTACCCAATACGCGCCCTGATGGGTAAACTCCAGCGGAGAATAACAGTGGAAATTATAGACCACCTTGTCGTCGTAGGGGGCCGCCAGATCCTTCACCGCCTCCGCGCTGTTGTTCCAATAGCTGCCTACCAGGATCAGAGTATCCGGCGCGTACTTCCGGATCCTCGCGATGCACTGTTCGCAAATGCGGTTCCACTGTTCGCAAAACCGCTGCTCCGTCACCTCGTTTAACAGTTCAAAGGCCACATGGCCGGCATTTTTCCCAAACTGCCGCGCCAGCTCCTCCCAGAGCGCAAAAAACCGCTCCTGATACTTCGCGCTTTCAAAGAAACCGCTCTCCGCCTCCCCTTCATCGAAGGAAAAACCGGCCGTCTTATGCAGATCGATGATCGCGTTCAAGCCGTATTTCTTTGCCAGTCCCACCGCTGCCTCGATCCTGTCAAAGCCGCTTTGGTCAAAGCCCCCGTCCTTATTTTCCAGGATGTTGTAATCCACCGGGATCCGTACATGGTCAAGCCCCCACGAGGCGATTTTCTCAAAATCCGCCTCCACGATGAAATGATCCAGCCTCTCTTTGCTGTAATCGCACTGAGAAAACCACCCTCCCAGATTGACGCCCCTGTAAAAATTTCTTTCCTGCATGATGTTTTTCATGGTCATCCTCCTCTCCGGCCCCTTCAAAGGCCGTCCCTGCTTTCATTGTTTTTGAAACTGCCAACTGTCTATCTCATAACCTTCGCCGGCGAAAACCAGGCAAAGGTCATGCACCCCTGTCACGGACTGCTCCAGCGGGACGGAAAAGTCCGTAAACGCCTCTGACGCGTCCGTTATGGACAAATATCCCAGGACTTCTCCGTCAGGCCCGTCTGCACAGATCTTTACCGCTCCTTTGTTTCCCTCCGGATTTCTCACGGACGCGATCCACTCCGTCGGCGCCTGCGATCCAAAATCCACGCCCTTTACCAGGATGAAATCCCCGGGATCGATCTTTCCCAAAGCCATGTTGCCGCTCCCGCAGGCCCGGGCCGTATCGTCGGCAGGAACGCATTCGATACCGCCCATAACGGCCATATTTGCCGCCCGGTTGCGGACATAGGGATCGACAAAGCCAAGCTGCCTTCTGCCATCCATCGTCTGTTTGATGATCCCGATGGTTCCGTCCTCTCCCATGGAAAATTCATCCACATGGGTACAGCGATAGCCCAGTTCTACGCCCATGGCCTTTTCCAGCACCCGGGTATGATAGGTGATGTACCAGTTGTCCTGGAAAGAAAAGATGCAATGATGATTGTTCCCGTACAGCCCGCAGTATTTCCCGGGATTCTCCAGGATCGTTTCTTTGAAAGTAAACGGCCCCAGCGGGCTGTCGCTTTCCATACTGACGATCTCTGCGTTATGAAATCCGTATCGGTCGGTTCCTTCCTGATCCACCTGCCAGTTGGTGCAATAAGTGTAGTAATATTTTTCTCCAACCTTGTGGATGCCGGAATCCTCAAACAGATAGGGGGCGTCGATGCACACCGGATCGCCTGCGAGACTGATCATATCGTCGCCCAGTTCTACGACCCTGGCCGTCCCCGGATCAGAAACCTTTCCCTCCGGGACGCCGCCGCCGAAATACAGATAGGCTTTTCCGTCGTCGTCCAAAAGCACGGCGGGATCAAACAGCCACAGCACGTCGGCGCAGTTGGGCGTTTCCCGGGTGACCAGCCCTTTTCCCAAAGGATCCGTAAAGGGCCCCGTGGGGCTGTCCGAAACAAGCACGCCGATCCCGCCGCCCGCATCCGCAAAATAAAGGAAAAAGCGGGGTTTCCCATCTATCTCCTTCCAGACTGCGGCAGGTGCCCAGGAATTTTTTGCCCAGGCCGCGGCGCCTTTTTCCCCGGCTGCCTGGATAGCGCCGTGATCCGTAAAATTGACCATATCCGAAGTGGAGATCACATTGATGCTGCGAATCCTGCCATATGTATTTTCCGCAAGCTTCCCTGCCGCCCCGTCATATACAAACGCGTCGGCAGTCATATAAAAATACACTCTGCCGTCATAGACCATCGCATAGGGATCCGCGCCAAAGCGCTGGGTCATCAGCGGATTGGTATCCTCCAGCCCCTTATAACTTTCCGTCAGTTCCATTCCTTCAAACAGGGCGGCAGGAGACTCTTCCTCTGTCTTGAACCGATCTGCCTCTTCTGTTTCCGGTTCTCCCGTTTCCTTTTGCTCCATTTTCTCCTGTCCCGCTTCTGTCTGTTCCATCTTTTCCTGCCCTGTTTCGGTCTGCTCTTTCCTTTCCTGTCCCGGTTCCGTCTGCCCGGGAACGTCCCGCCCTGCGCATCCACACAGGGCAAAAACGCCAAGCAGCACCCCGGCAAGCCCAAAAACGATTTTTCCTGTCCTCATAGGCGCAATATTCCTTTCGTTTCTTTCCGCCCGGTTCCCTGACCGACCTGCGCAGCATCCTGCCCCATCCCCGGGATCTGTTCCGTCCGCATACCGGCGTTTTCCCCATCATATCAAATGCATCCGACGATTTCAACCGCTTCTTTTTCCATACCCAGGGGAATCTTTCCCGGATAAAACGGAGCGCTCTTAATGCCAGTTTCATTTATCATTTCAGGTTTTACATCCTGGGACTGCCTGTGCTATACTGATAACAGAATTGTAACGGTGAAATTTGAAACTGTATCCCGGAGGAAAGCGATGGAAAATACCGAACTTGAACAATACAGAAACGCCCTGTTAGAAAGCGCCATTTCCGCAAAAGAAACCTGCGCCGAAGGAAGCCCGGCCTATTTCAGCCGCATTTTACACGCCCTTCCTGCCAATCTCTACTGGCCGGCGCTCTATGAAAAGCTGCTCACGCAGGCTGTCGGAGAAAAAGATTTTGCCGGATTGCAGCGCGTTTTTTATCATCAGGCAAAAGTCGGCCTCCTGCCGTCTTCTGGCAGCTACGACCACTGCGATCGCTTCTGGCCGCTGCTGGATCTGCTTGCCTGCGCGGATACAGGCAACCTTTACCGGATCCTGCCGGAAGGGCTGCCGCTTTCCTCGAACGGTTATCCGATGTATATAAACGGTACGAACCTGCTGCTGTGCCTGTTATACAATACGGAAGAAAAAACCGTATATGCGCAGGATCCGGTCAGGACGAAAGCGGAAAAATTCGCCTCTTCCAAAAAACCGATCTGGGAACGGGCGGTGATTTCCTGCCTGTTGGCCGTAATGGATCATGATGTTTCCCGTTTTTCGGAAAACCTGCAGAACGTATGCGCCGGCTATAACCGGGCGGACATTGCGCCTTACAAAAAGCTCCAGTGCCAGAACGCCTACGGACTGCTTGCGCTGGCAAAACGGTTCTTAACCGCGCAGGAATTTGCCGCTGTTGTTCTGCCGGAATATAAAAATTTTTCCAAAGACTATGCAAAATGGCTGGTTGCTCAGGAGAATCTAGCCCCCGAACTGTGCGTGGCCTACGAAGCGCCGCTTACCGGAATCGCCGCCATTCTGCAAAAACCCGCCGCCGTCACCCGGATCTATCAAAAATATCTGGGTTCGGACAATCCTCATCTTTCCAGCGTCGAAAAGAAAGCCTGGTATCTGGATCACAACCGGATGATGGAAGAACTGCTGGATGCAGCGCCCGGCACGTTTCAGGAGCAGGACAGAACGCCGGGCAACGGCAGCGCCCGGCCAAACGGTACAAAAACTGCGGCCGAACCGGCAAAAAACGGTCTGACCAAAGAGGAACTGACCAGGCTGCAGCGTTATATCGGCCACAGTACGGATGAATTACCGGCAAAACAGATCATCGCCCACATCGAAAAAGTGAACGCCAAAACGCCGTTCACCAAAGAAAACTGGGAAAAACTCCTCATTCCTGCCTGCGGCAATCAAAATCTGGAAGTGCTTTCGTATCTGCTCGACCGCACGGGAGACATACCTGACGTCAGGCCGTACATGCAGCAGGCGGTCATGGGGCAGGAAAAACGGGAAGAATATCTGGCAAAAAGGATCGAAATCTTAAAAAGGCTCATACCCTGTCTCTCGGAAAAGGATCGGGAAACGGTCCTGTCGGATACCCTGCTGTCCGCGGCATGGTACGGGGAAACAAAAGTCGTGAGGTTCCTCATAGAAAGCGGTGCGAACCTCCATTTCCGAAACGAACAGGGAAAAGACGCTTTGGAATATGCCAGAGAATTTAAAGAGAAATTCGGGGACGATACCCTGTACCAATACCTGTGTTCCCTGGAGCAGGACGAAAAAAAGCCCGCAAAAAGCATCTTTGAACGGCTGAAGCTGCCCTGGAAAAAACGGAATTAAAACTAGAAAAAATTGTCTAAGGGGGATCCTGCCATGTTTGGTTTTTCACTCAAAAAAATCCTTGGGGAAAAGGAAAAATGTTTTGAAGATCAGTTTTCACAGTTACAGGCCGATATGGTGGACATTTGTCTGGAATATGTCGAAGACAGGACCGAAAAGATTTTTATTTACTGCGCCTGCGAAGACAACATGATGGCCAACATTTTTTTCTATCAGATAAACGGGCAAATCGTCTGGAAACATAAACTGAACGACGCGTTAAAAAGCGGCGAACCCAAATATGATGTCTCCATAGAAAGACAGAAAAAAGTGGTAAACATCATTAACGAGGACTTAAAATCTCTAAAAGAGGTCTGCTTCAAACACCATCAAAAAATGCCTGTCCAGATCAAATTGGTGTACGACGTCCTTACGCACAAACTGGACGCAGACTATCAGTATGAACCGATTTTGGGCAAAACCCCCGGTTTGACGATACAGGACGTGGCCGAGGAATGGTATCAGGCGCAGCGATTGGCCGCACACCAGTAATGCGCGGCCAACCGCTGTTTCCATTTATCCGTTATTTTTTCATCAGCCCTGCGCCGCTGTGCCAGGCCTGCCCGACTTTCCCGCCTACGGCATAATAGCCGTTCTGCATCTGGTCGAAAAGGAAAGCGTTCAGTTTCCCGGCATCGATCTTGCCCTTATCATCCAGCACTTTCTCGTCCGCCAACACATTTACGATCCGGCCCAGCACCCGCAGACCGTAAGGCTCATCTTCTATCCTTTCAACGGTGCATTCCAGCGTGACCGGATATTCCTCGATAACCGGCGCGTCCACGCGGCCGCTTTTGACTGCATGAAGTCCGGTACGCTCGAATTTATCCACCATTTTATTGGCGGTAGCAATGCCGAGAAAATCGGACGCCTCCAGCGTGTCCGTCCCCGGAACGGCAAGCGTGAATGCGCCCCGCGCCCGAATGTTGGCAACGGTCTTATGGTCGGCCTCAAGGTTCAGCGCTACCATATCCTCGGCGCAGATCCCTCCCCAGGCCATCATCATGACATCCACGGTATTATCCTCATTGTATGTGCCGATCATATACGTCGGCATGGGGAACAGGTACGGTTTTACTCCAAAATCCTTCTTCATGGTTTTCCTCCTTTTCTAAAATATAGTGTAGGATTGGCGTGCTTCTATTTGCGCTTATTTTAACATCTCATGAATTCCCATCTGATGATGTATAATTAATTCCAAAATTATATTCGGAGGGTTAGGAAGCCCCATCGTCTCAACTCTCCTGCTGCCGGAAGCGATACTTCCCTTTTCCGTATCCTTACACCGGTTCAATAATTCCGTACCCCGCCATCTCTTTTAACAAGTCGGAAGCTCTGGATGACTTAATATCGATCACATTCATCACATCCGAACGTCCAAAAATCGTTTGTCCCTGAAAAGCCTTGCGGAGTTTCAAAATATGTCTTGCGGTTTTCGGTTGAAACAGATTCTCAATGTCCGGTTTTATCGTTTCAATGTCCGGTTTTCCGAGAAACCACACTCCAGCGTCGTGCGCAACTCTGTAGCGCTGCCGTAGAGTACGGTCGCTCCATTCAGCAACCATTCCTTCTTCGTGATATTGTAATATTGTAGTCACGAATTCGCCCGGCATTGGAATAGATGCCGTCAAACAGCTTTCTGTGAATAGAAAAATATTCGTTCGGCGTAAAACTGAAAGCACATTCGGAAAGAAGCGCAGCGATCCGGGCTGAGACCTTGTCTGCCTCCTCGGTGCGGTCTGACGCGTCACGGCTGGGATTTTCCTCATAATAGGTCTGCAAAAGCGCATTCGCTTTTTCAAAGGAAATCTCGCCTTCAATATTCCGAACGGCAGTACGCATCAAATATTCTGATATTTTCAGGCCATCAACCGCCTGTAGGCCAATGGCCGTATGCCACGCATAACCTTTGTCCCGCTTTGTCGGTTCAGATTCTTTGATATATTCCTTAAAGGGATCCTCGTTCACCCCATATCACCTCGTCTTCTATTATGCTCCTAACAACCGCATCCGCCTGAAACTTTTTATGCTTGTACTGTTTTTTTATGGAATCTTATCTCCCTCTTCATCCGCCAGATGTTCTTCCAATAATTTTCTCAAAGTCTCCTTACTGGGCAAAACTGTCTCATACTTGCTGGCAAAAATCTGTGAATTATCTTCTGGCAACGTCATTTCCACAACCGCATTGTTTTTCTCGCGGCAGAGTAAAATGCCAATTGTTGGATTCTCGTCAGGAAGTTTCACCTTGCGGTCATAATAATGAACATACATCTGCATCTGACCAATATCCTGATGCTTCAACTCTCCAATCTTTAAATCAAAAAGAACAAAGCATCGCAATAACCGATTATAAAAGACCAAATCGACCATAAAGTGTTCTTCATCAAACGTAAAGCGTACCTGCCGACCGACAAAAGCAAAGCCTGTACCAAGCTCCAGAAGAAATTGCTGCAAATGATCGATGATGCGGCTCTCCAATTCACTTTCCGAATATTCCGGCAATTCCTTTAAGCCAAGGAATTCAAGAACATAGGGATCCTTTACCGCATCCTTAGGCGTTTCTATCTTCTGTCCTTCCTTTGCAAGCCTGTAAACTTTTTCTTTATCCGTGCTAAGCGCCAGGCGTTCATAGAGCGCGCTGTTATACTGACGTTTCAACTCACTGAGACTCCAGTCATTTTTCACGGACTCAATCTCATAAAAATGCCGCTCATCCACATTATCGATCCGCATCAGCTTTAAATAATGCGACCAGCTCAAAAAGAACTTTCTACCAGTGCTGACTGCAGGCATATTTTCAAATTGGCTAAACACTGTTTCGCCAATTTTATCCGCAGAATATACCTTATAAAATTGCCGAATGTTTTTCAGATTTCCAACCGAAAATCCCTTTCCATAAATCTGTGTCAAGTATGCCGATAGCTCTTTCAAAAGCCGCGTACCATATGCGGCCCGGCTTTCTCCGTGCTGTTCCTCCTCAACAATCATTCTGCCGATTTCAAAATAAGCATATACCATAGAGAGATTAACAGCAGTTTTGGCATTTCTACGAGCTTCTTCTAATATATTAGAAATATTTTGAAAAAACTCCTGATTGATTGAAAACATCAATTCACTTTTATCCATTGCCGCCCTCCCAGATCACTTTTTCAATTACAGAATCAGAGACATTTTCATCAAAACATGTAATCAAATCACCGTCATTATAGTTATGCACCATGCAGCCATCTATCTGTGCTGAAATGTATGGCAAGGTCAACGGAAGGCTCTCACCAGAGAATAGTGTTCGGAAATCCCGCTTGGGGCCGCCAGTTCAAGTACTTTTTTCAGTACCGGATAATCTGAGCAGGGATAATGGCCGCTGGAATACTGTCTCTCCTGTCGAAGCTTTGCTTTTTTCCGAGATTGCTTATAGCTCCTCTGCAAAGAAATCGCTGTCTATCCTTTTCACTTCATAAATATGCTCTACAGAAACCCCTACATTATGTTTAAGCATCAGTTTTGTCAAAGCTGATCCATCCACTAATACTACTTTTGTCCCTAACAATTTCTCTACAAATTGGAGCGCGCCATTTGAAAACTTCGCGGTTGTAATAAATAATCCTTTTTGTGCCTGCTGTCCCTGAAGGGCTCCAACAAATTTCTGGATTTCCGGTTTCCCTACGGTTTGATTTAAAGCCCATTGCTTAGCCTGAATATAAATATGGCTGAAACCAAGCTGATCTTCTTTTATAATTCCATCTATTCCTCCGTCATTAGACTGTTGTGTCACCATCCCGGCATTATCAATCCCATTTCCATATCCCATTTGCAGCAATAATTTTACTACCAGTTTCTCAAATTCTGCCGGTGTCAGTTTCATTACTTCATCCATCAATTGGCTGGCTAACGTAGCATTGACCTGTTGAAAAGCCGTATCCAAAACCTCCATTGGCGACTCTTCACTCTCTGTCACGATAGATTCTGTTATATTCTCAGAAGCCGCGCCATAAAAAGCGCGAAATCCTTCTGACCGTTCAAGATATTTTAAATCAATTTTCTCTCCGGATTCCAAGGCTTTCTTCCCTTTTTCCGTAATGCAATATTTCCCGCGCAGCGGGGTTTCTATTAGTCCCGCCTTATCCAGGTAAGTCCTTGCCCAAGCAACACGATTATCAAATGTACGCTGTTTCCCGCTGGGAAGCATTTCCTCCCGGTCAGCCTCCGAAAGCTGCATCACGGCTGCAACTTTTTCCTTCACTTCTTTCGCCGAATGCAGTTCTCCATCTTGGAC
>X22_European_Rabbit__coassemble_216_pt1 | contig 13110 bp, 14 predicted proteins | sample X22_European_Rabbit__metabat2_low_PE_003 | metagenome-assembled genome bin X22_European_Rabbit
ATCAATACGGGATCAGCGATTCGCCCATGCAGTCTATGATGCCCAGTGGAATGTCTTCACAGCTTTGGCAGGAAATGCTGCCCGGCGAGAATGGAAAACTTGTCAGTCCGCTTTTGGAAAAACAGTATGACGTGGTCTATGGTTCATGGCCGACTGAATACAACGAAATCGTGCTGGTGCTGGACGAAAACAATGAACTGAACGATATGTCTCTTTACGCTTTGGGGCTTTCGCCAAAGGAAGATGTTGACGCCATTATGGAGGCGGCAATCAATCAGACGGAAGTGCCGGTAAACAAAAAGCAATGGTCTTATGAAGATATTTGTAATATGGAATATCGGACGATCCTCAATTCTGACTGTTATACTTTGGACAGTGCTACTGGAACCTACACAGACCTTCGCACAACGGAGGCAGGCCTTCAATATCTGTACGATAATGCGATCCCGTTAAAAGTGTCCGGCATCATTCGCCCGAAGGAGGACGCCGTTTCCACCATGCTTTCCGGATCTATCGGCTATACGAGTAAGTTGACCGAGTATGTGATCGAGCATTCCAAAGAGTCGGACGCGATCAGGGCACAGCAGGAGACGCCTTCTACCGATATTTTTACCGGACTGCCGTTTAATGAAAACACTGGCTCTCTGTCCGATGTGGAAAAGGAAACCGCTTTCCGTGAATATATAGCGGAAATGGATGACACCGAAAAGGCGGCCGCATACATTCAGATTATGAGCATTCCCACCGAGGAACAGCTAAATGCCAGTGTTTCGCAGACCATGGCATCTATGACAAGAGCGGATATGGAATCGTCAATGACACAAGGCCTGACCCAACAAATGGGGATGGACGAGGCAAGCGTCAAGGATTATGTCAGCAGCATGAGCGACGAGGAACTGACCGATCTGTTTACGCAAATGGTCACCGAACAGGTGAAGATGCAGTATGCCGCGCAGATACAGGAACAGATGAGCGGAATGGAAACACCGCAGCTATCCGCCGCATTGGATCAGGCAATGCCCGGTTACACGACCGAACAGTGCGCGACCTATTATGACGAGATCACGGAGTTTTCTGAATCCACTTATGAGGATAATTTGTCGGCGCTTGGCTGTGTAGACATTGAAAACCCCGCAAGTATCAACATTTTTGCCTCCACCTTTGAAAACAAGGATGTGATCGAGGACGCCATTTCCTCTTACAATGAAAATGTCGATGAACTGTCCCAGATTCATTACACCGACTATGTCGGGATCATGATGTCCTCCGTCACGACGATCATCAACGCCATTACCTATGTGCTGATTGCCTTTGTCGCGATCTCCCTGATCGTATCTTCCATCATGATCGGCGTCATTACGTTGATCTCGGTACAGGAGCGCACGAAGGAGATCGGTATTTTGCGGGCGATTGGCGCCTCGAAGCGCAATGTTTCCAGTATGTTCAACGCGGAGACGGTGATTATCGGATTCGCTTCCGGAACGCTCGGCGTGTTGATTACCCATCTGCTGTGTATTCCCATCAACCTGATTCTGCACAAGTTGACCGGCATCGGTAATTTAAGCGCTTTCCTGCCGCTGCCTGCCGCACTCATTCTAATTGCGATCAGCATGGCGCTGACATTGATTGCCGGCATCATCCCCTCCAGAAGCGCCGCAAAGAAAGATCCTGTTGTTGCGCTGCGGACAGAATGACCCTTTTTCCTTGTTCTTACACCCCAAGGTTCTGACGCAGTTTACATCCGCCAGCCAGCACCGCGATAACCACATAAAAGTAAGGGCTTTCGAAGTCGGCGGTTGACCTCGGAAGCCCTTTGTTTCAACCTTTTTTGCGGTGTAATTCTCTCGCTTGCGGGGTGAAATATGTGCCGGAGGCTAATATCGGTAGATTTACTCATGCTTTTGTGATATGATTTATTAAAAGACAAACATATCCACCCGGTAAATCGGTTTTTAAGGAAGTAATTTATGGGAACAGGAATTATTGTATGCGGGTTAAATGGCACTGTATAGATAAAAGATGATATGGGAGGATTTGAATAATGGATAACGTTAAGCGGAAACAGCAAGGTCTGCCGTATCGCTATGACGACCCCGCATTACTCGGCGACCAGCATATCTATCAAAACAAAATGACAGAGTATAATCGCACGCTGCCTACCGAGACGGAACTTCGGCAAAAACTCTTGCAGGAGGTATTTGCGGAAGTAGGAACGGGCTGCACAGTGGAAACGCCTCTTAATGCGAACTGGGGCTGTAAACACGTTCATTTGGGAAAAGGTATCTATATCAATTCAAATGTTACATTTGCAGATGATGAGCATATCTATATCGGAGATTATTCCATGGTGTCCCCCAATGTTGTCTTTACCACTTCGGGACACCCTGTTCTGCCGATTTTGCGGGAACATCACTACGTTTACAATCTTCCTATCCATATTGGGAGAAATGTCTGGATAGGTTCCGGCTCCCAGATTATGCCCGGAATTACGATAGGAGATAATTCTGTTATCGGGGCAGGGAGCGTTGTGACCCATGATATTCCTGCAAATGTAGTCGCCTTTGGTGTTCCCTGTCAGGTGATTCGTGAAATCGGTGAAAAGGACAGGGAGTTCTATTATAAAGACAGGAAACTTGACGTTTGGGAATAACCCACCTAATCGGGCTTTGCGGAGATCTCAATCGGCAAGGAAATAAGGATATCGCCGATCGCTGTTATGAAACGGCGGTCTTCAAGGCGGAGCAGTCCGTTGCACTCATTGCCTATGTCCGTGAAAAATACGGGGACGAGCTTGAATATCTAGGGGATAAATTTCCCGATAATGCCGCAGGGTGGATGAAAGCTACTTGCTGGCAAAGTGAATTTGGATAGAAAAATCCCCATTTGACACTCCATTGCGAGTATGTCAAATGGGGATCATATTTTTTTCAGAGTCAAGTAACGTTTAATAGCCCTCCCTGAGAGCCTGTTCCTCAGCTAAATCTTCCTGCTCAATTTTTCGGTCTTTGTAGTAGTATTCCATATCCCGTTCATTGATTTCCCGCAGGACTCTGGCCGGGTTCCCCACGGCGATGCTGTTTGCGGGGATATCCTTCGTCACGACGGCTCCCGCGCCTATGACGCTGTTTTCGCCTATTGTGACACCGGGGCAGATCGTCACATTTTCCCCGATCCATACGTTGTCACAGATGGTGACATGATCCGTATACATCAGACCCCTCAAATCAGGCCGAATGGGGTGCCCCACCGTGGCGATAGTGACGGCTGGACCGAACATCACATTTTTGCCTACCGTGATGAGACCGTCGTCTACAAAATTACAGTTGAAATTCACATAAGTTCCCTCGCCCAGAGTGATATGCTTCCCGTAGCAGAAGTAGATAGGCGGCTCGATCCATGCTTCGCCGCTGTTTTCGTTCAGCATCTCCCTTTGGATCCGGAAACGCTTCTCCAATGTGTCAGGCGTAGTGGCGTTAAATGCGATCATAAGCCGCTTTGCATGATTCCGCTCCTCAGGCATACCCTCGCACATATCCGTGAAGAGCTTGCCCGACATGATCCTTTCGTGCATATTCATAGTGCTGCCTCCTTATTTTATGGAATTATAATTGATTTTTCTGTCCTTAAAATAATACTCTCTGTCATGCTCGTTGACTTTGCGCAAAACGCGGCATGGGTTGCCGACCGCCACAACATTTGCGGGAATGTCCTTTGTAACGATACTTCCCGCGCCGATGACGGTGTTGTCGCCGATAGTTATGCCCGGCATTACGATAACGCCCGCGCCCAACCAGCAGTTTTTGCCGATATGTATGGGCATATTATACTGATAACCCTGCTGTCGCAACTCGGGCAGGATCGGGTGTCCTGCCGTTGCAAGGGTCACATTCGGGCCGAACATTGTGTAATCGCCCACATAGATGTGAGTATCGTCTACCATCGTCAGATTAAAATTCGCATACACCCCTTTCCCGAAATGCGCATGAGCGCCGCCGAAGTTGGCATGAAGCGGCGGTTCAATATAACAGCCGTCGCCGATCTCGGCAAACATTTCTTTTAACATGGCGCAGCGCTTTTCGTACTCCGTAGGCCGGGTCATGTTGAAGTCATACAGCTTGTCGAGCCGTTTGACCTGATCGGCGATTATTTCCTCGTCGCCCGGCAAATAAAGCTCACCCGTGTGTAGCCTGTCTTTCATTTCACTCATTTTGCATCTCTCCTTTTACGGTCAGATTTTTTACCCATTTATATTTCTTATAATGCCTGTATACAGCAGGCAGCTTTATCATCTCATCAAAATTTACTATAAGATACACCGCAGGCACAGGCAGCTTCAGCACAAAAGCGGCAAACATACCGAGCGGAACGGTAATGCACCACATCGTCACCGTATCGCACAAAAAGCCGAATTTTGAATCCCCGCCCGCGCAGAAAATGCCTCCTATCGTCATGCTGTTCACCGATTTTCCTACCATATAGCAGGCGCACATGACTATCATATATTTCAGATAATGATTCGCTGCATCGCTTAGGTCGGTCATGGCAAAGATCAGAGGACTTATGATAAGCAGCACTGCGCCCGAAGCGGCTCCGCTTATAACGGACAGCCTGCAAAGCCGGTTTCCGTATTCCTTTGCCCGCTCAGGATTTCCCGCGCCAAGCTCGTTCCCGACAATTATTCCCGCGCCGCTTCCCAAGCCGATGCAGAAACATGAAGCAAGATTTTTGACAATGCCCGAAATAGAATTTGCCGCAACGGCGTCGGTGCCGAGATGACCTAAAATCACCGAGTACATGGTAAATCCAACGCCCCAGACGATCTCATTTCCCAGAACGGGGGTTGTGTACTTCCAAAAATCGCCGCGAAGCCGCTTATCGTCATGCAAAAGGCAGCTTAGTCGCAGCTTTACACTGTTCTTTTTCAACGTTGCAAAAACGCACCATAGTGTTTCGATAATTTGTGTTATTACAGTCGCAAGAGCCGCTCCCGCTATCCCGAGCCTCGGCAGACCGAGCAATCCGAAAATCAGCAGCGCGTTCAGCAAAATATTGATGATAACTCCGCATGAGCTTATAAGGCTTGCCTTTGCCGCTCTCCCCGTGTTCTTAAGAATACAGAGATAGATTTGCGAGACGCCCGACAAAATGAATGACAGAGACACCGTGTGCAGATAAACGGCTCCGCTGTCGATAAGAACTGGCTCGTTTGTAAAAATGCGCATCAGCAAACGGGGGACGAAAAGCGCGGCGGCAAAGAAAAGCATCGAAACGGAGGCGGTTATTTTCATCACATACGCGAATATCCGCTCAACTGCCGCGACATCGTTTTTGCCCCAATACTGCGCTGCGAAGATCGAGAGTCCGATGGTCATGGCGGTCAAGATCAGGCTTTCCACAAAAACCACCTGACTTGCCAGTGACACCGCCGAAAGGGAATCCTGCGTCAGCTTTCCGAGCATCAGCGCGTCGATGGCGCTTACAAGAGCGAGCATGAACTGCTGAAACGCGATAGGAAGCACGATGCTCAAAAGCTTTGTCATAAAATTGTCCGAGCGGCGGTTGTTTGGCTTCATGGCACCTCGCAATACCGATTAAAACGGATTGCTGTTTTATTTTTCATATAGTATAATAATATCACATTATTTTCGGTGTTTCTTTAAAATTACCGTTCTATTTAATAACAATCCTGCGAGGAGAAGTTTTCATGACAGTCTTGATCGAACTCAAAGATGATCGCTCCGAAAAGGTGCAGTATGACAACATATCCTATCCCATTTACATACGCAGAGGAATTCTTTCGCGTTATCCCGACTATGCCGCCCCCAGCCATTGGCATGACGACATTGAGCTAATCGCCGTTCTGGACGGGCAGATGGATTATAACGTAAATGGCGAAATAATCACTTTGCATAAGGGCGAGGGAATCTTCGTCAATTCGCGCCAGATGCATTTCGGGTTCTCCGATTCCAAGACGGAATGCTTTTTTATCTGCATACTCCTTGACCCCGTGATACTCTGCCCAACGCTTGCCTATGAGCAGGATTTTATTCTGCCGGTCGTCCGCAATCATAACGCGCCGTATATTTTTCTTGAACCAAATAACAGGTGGCAGCGAGATATTTTGAGAGAAATCTATGAAATTGATAAATGCAAAGGGCAAAAAATAACACCTCTTAGGGTGCAGTCGTCGTTTGCAAAAATATGGTCTTTGCTATATGAAAATATACCCCTGGAGGACAACGCTGCAATCGCGGAAAGCGACGATTTAGTGGCAGTCCGAAACATGGTCGGATTTATCCAGAAAAACTATGCCCGAAAGATTTCGCTTTGTGAAATTGCCCTATCGGGAGCGGTGGGTCAGAGCAAATGCTGCAAGCTGTTTGCAAAATTTTTCGGACAGACCCCGAACACATATCTCAACCGCTACCGCTTAGGAAGGAGCCTCGACCTTTTGCGAGCCGGCGACAAGTCTGTCACGGAGATCGCCATGTCAGTGGGTTTTGAAAGCGCGAGTTACTTTGCGGAAGTATTTCATAAGCACTTCTGCATGACGCCGACGGAGTACAGAAAACGAGCAGATAAGACTACCAACGGCCCGAAAAAAGAGCAGGAAAAAGCGATGCTACTATTTGGTGAATGATGAGAATATGCTATTGTTGTACAGACAAGGCGGCAGAGTCGTAAATAATGTTTGGACAGGTTCTGCAGGTGGCATTTGAAGAAAATGAATTGAATGATTCAAGGGCCTGCGTACTGCGGGAAATGCAGGAAGAACTCGGGATAACTGAAGACGATATCGAGGGCCTTTCCTTGAGGTATATTACATTAAGGCGTACAAAGGAAGAAGTGCGGCAAAACTATTATTTTTTCGCGCGTCCGAAACAGAATTTTGACCTCGGATCCAACGAAGGAATATTAAACTGGTTTCCAATGAATGAGTTACACGAATTGGAGATGCCTTATACCGCCAAATATGTTATAGAGCATTACTTGAAGAAGGGAAAATATACAGAGGAAATGTATGTTGGCGTTGAAGACGGAGACAAGGTTGAATTTATACAATTCCAGGCATTTTAGTAAGAACAATATATTTCCGTTCTTCAAAAAGAGCAAATACAAGAAATCCCCACCGCTGTTGCGGTAGTAAGAAAGTCCTTTTCTGTTTGTATCAAAATCAGCAGAAACATAGATATGATTTTGCAGAGTTTGATAAAACGCCGAGGAATAATTAAAAAGTGCGCCTTTGCGGTGTAAAATGTGTGCCGGGAGTTTCCCATAGTTAAGGATACTACACTGACAATCCACGCTTACAAACTTTATAATGACAGCAAAGTTATCGTCTGTCTGCTGTTTCGTGGTTACCGATAGGATGAAGATAGATGGGTGCGGGAATTTACCTATTGTATTAGGCCAATAATGGAGAAATATAGTAATGCTGAAAATGGCATTTGTGAAGTTGTAAGCAGCAGACCGGATGATTATGTTGAAAAATGGGTGCAGTCCCTGCATTGTCCCATTATACGGACGGCACAAAGCCTGTTGAAGAAAATATAATTATCATCCTGGAACAGATGAAAAAATAAATTTTTGGTTTTATAGAGGGGACAGCCATGCGCGCAAATTCTATGTGTTTATTTTGTATGTTGAGAAAACAAGATAAATTAGTCAGGCAATTTGATAATGAGGAAAAGAAAGCCGGGTATTTGCATCGGGTCTTGGAAATTCTATACAAATATGGCCAGTCGGAGTCTGCTCCATGGCTTGCAGAGAGAATAAACGAGTTATATGAAGACTATTGGGGCAAACCGGATTATACACCGATCAAACATAAGTACAACCGATTGCTTCTTGATAAGGAAAAGGAAATCGAGCAGCGGATACGGCAATCTGATGATTGCATCAAAGAATGTATCAAGTATGTGTGTGCTGCAAATTATATTGATTTTTCCGCAGTAGAAAATATCAGTGAACAGTTATTGGAAGAATTGCTGAATCACACGGAGGCAGTATCGGAGAAAGAATATTCTCAATTCATAAGGGATCTGGAAAAGGCTCATAAGCTGGCATACCTGACGGATAATTGCGGAGAGATCGTTTTAGATAAATTATTTATCCGGTTTATTCGAGAACGGTATCCGTCGGTGCAGGTTTATGTGATCGTAAGAGGTAAGGACGTTATCAATGACGCATCGGTCAGCGATGCACGGGAAGTAGGTCTGACAGAACTCGTTCCCTGCATTGGCAATGGAAACGGCGCGCCGGGTTCGGTCATCAAAAGGTTTTCTGAAAAGGCAAAGAAAATCACATTGGATGCCGATCTGATCATAGCCAAAGGGCAGGGAAATTTTGAAGGATTATTTGGTGAAGGGCTGAACCCCTATTATTTTTTCTTATGCAAATGTGAATTATTTGTCCGCAGGTTTGGATTAAGGCAATTCGAATCCGTTTTTATTAAAGAAGAAAGAATTGCGTCTTTATTAGACGTTCATTGCAGAAATGGAGGAATACGATGATACTCTCAGACAAAACGATAATGACAATGTTGGAAGAACGGACGCTGATCGTGACGCCCCTTGAGGCGGAACAGATACAGCCGGCCAGTATCGATATCCGGATTGGAAATACATATAGCATTGTGGAGGATTCGCCGTCTGGGATTATTGGTTTGAGCAGAGAGATCCCATACAAGACGATCACCACAGACAAGTATATTCTGTTGCCGGGGCAGTTTGTGCTGGCCACCACAATGGAATATTTAGAATTGCCTGATGACCTTACCGCATTTGTTGAAGGACGAAGTTCTCTGGGGAGAATGGGACTTTTTATTCAGAACGCGGGCTGGGTGGATCCGGGCTTTAAGGGAGAGATCACACTGGAATTGTTCAACGCCAACCGGTATGCCATTGAGCTGCATGCGGGACGAAGGGTCGGACAACTGGTATTTGCCAGACTGGATGATCATGCGCTGCATCCGTACAAAGGGAAATATCAGGGGCAAAGAGGTGCCACAGGCTCAAGGGTATATATGGATAAAGATTCTGATTAAGATTTCTTATGGGAAGATCCATCGTAAAGGAATTTAAGGGCGCGGACAAAGTTGGATCCAAAACAGCGGCTTATTTATTAGAAAGGTTTAGAACACTTGAAAACATCCTTGCAAACTTTTAAAAGGAATAGGTTATATTGACAGATTTTCTATTTGTATCAAAATCGCAAAGAACATAGACCATTTCTTGCAAAGTTTGATACAAAGCCGAGGAATAATTGAAAAGTGCGCCTTTGCGGTGTAATTTTCGTTTGCGGTGTAAAATGTGTGCCGGGTGACGCCCGGTTATTTTTTGTGAGGAAGATGTAATAGTCTATCCTTCTCCATTGACGAAAGTACGCCGTCGTACTATAATTAAAAGTACGCTGCCGTACTAATAGGAGGATGTAGTATGAGAGAACAAGCACGACGCCTTATTTTTGCTTTGTATCACATTGATGAGACGTACTATCTGAACGAAAAGAACAAAAAGCTGTCCGACGCAGAGCTGTGCGTAATGTATGCGCTGGACGACGGGAATCCCCATTCTCAGCGGGAAATCTCGCAGGAGTGGCTTCTCCCCAAAACTTCTGTCAATACCATCGTCAAGAGATGGGAGAAAGAGGGCTTTCTGATCATGACCCCGATTGCGGGAAAGCGGCGGGAAATGAACATCATGCTCACCGATGCAGGTCGGGCGTATGCAAAGGATTTTATGGGATTTTTGTACCGTGCGGAGGATAAGGCTCTGAAAAAAACGATTGACCGTTATTCGGATTCGTTTATCGAAGCCATCGAGTTTTTCGGCGCAAGTTTGAAAGAAGCCTTTAGCGAGGAACAGGATACGGAGGACGGCAAGCGTGGATCTGATCAAGGATGATGTACAGAAATTATTTTATAAACTGCTGATACCTTCCATTGGCGGAGCCGCCGTCGTTGCCGCATACAGTTTTGTAGATACGATTGCCATCGGACAGGGCGTAGGCCCCAACGGTACGGCGGCCTGTGCGGTATTTCTGCCGGTCTTTACGATTGCAGATTTTATTGGAATCTTGTGCGGGACTGGCGGCTCTATTCTTTACGGAAGGGCAAAAGGGAGCGGTCAGACAGAAAAGGCAAACGCGTATTTTACGGGTTCCATGCTGCTTGTCCTATTGGGAGCATTGGCTGCGTGGGGACTGCTGTTTTTCTTCCAGGACCCACTATACCGTCTGTTCGGCGCGGACGATGCTTTGCTCCCTTATGTAAAGGAATACGGCGGGATGATCGCCGCGGCGCTGCCCAGCTTTGTGCTGGTCGTCTGCCTTCCGCCGTTTCTAAATCTTGACGGAGTACCGAACCTTGTCCTGATCTCCGCTGTTGCCGGGGCTGTCCTGAATATCGTTGGGGACTGGCTCTTTGTATTCCCACTTGACATGGGAATGTTCGGCGCTGCTCTCGCAACGGTGCTGGGAAGTTTGATCCAGCTTCTCATCATGGGCGGGTATGTGCTGAGTAGACGCAGCTCCTACAAGTTTGTGAAGCCATATAAACTGACGACCGCTTTTCGCAAAACGGTCACATACGGGTTCGGAACGGCTTTTTCATCCCTCGCGGTGATTGCCACGACCTTCGTTGCCAACAACCAGATCATGAAATATGCGGATAAGGCTGCGCTGGCTGTTTATGGTATGCTTGGTACAGTGACAGCCCTGCTCACCTATATCTACACGGGAACAGGGCAGGCCGCCTCTCCCATTGCCTCCAGCGGTTTTGGTGCCGGTAAGCCGGAGCGGTATTGGGAATCCTATCGGCTTGGAATAAGGGTAAACCTGTTTATCGGCGTTGTGATTACGGCAATCTGTATGCTAGTTCCCGGTGCCATTACCGCATTGTTTATCAAGGTAACGCTGGAGGTTATGGAAATAGCCCCGATGATACTCAGGATTTATGCGGTTTCGTTCCTGCCGCTTGGTATCAGTTCATTCCTGTGTGTGTACCTGCAGTCCATTATGAGGGCAGAGCCAGCGGCGATCATTGCCGTTATGCGCGGTCTGATCGTAAACTGCGTGCTTCTGTATCTGCTTCCGCTGACTCCACTTGGCGCGGCAGGTATCTGGACGGCTTTTGCCTCGTCTGAGATCCTCGTTGCCGTCCTTGCTTTGCTATATTTGCACCGAATCAAAGGAGTCCATTAACAGGTTTTTAGGGATTCGTAAATGTAATAAATGACAACATCGCATAAAGCATGACAACAACATCAGCGGTGCGCAGTGTTTTTTACGAAACACGGTAATCAGAAATCCAAAAAATATAAGACCAAACGCCCGTTTCCGGCGGCTGGAATCTATTATCCATATCGGAGACGGGCGCTTTATTTTGAGTGGCTTTTGCAGGAGCATTTGTTCTTGAAATTAGCCCCAAAGGTACTAATATAATCACATGAAGGGTTTGACAGCAGGATGGAAATCTCAAACTATAAAAACTCAGGCAAACCTATCTTTCAATTCCGCAAGCAGACGTTCCGCGATAGGCGTAAAAGCCTGATATTTTCTCCAAATCAAGTACATCTTTGCCTCTAATTTCGGTGAAAGCGGTCGGAACACAAGTCCGCTTCCCGGACTCGTATCAATCAAATGGTCAAAGGTCAGCAGGAACCCCAGACCCTCCCTGACAAACAAGGATGCGTTATAGGACAAACGAAAGGAGCCTTCCAGATGCAGCTTGTCCATTTTTTCTCCTGCCCAACGTGTGATGTCGCGTTTCCACCCTTGCTCCGAGCAAAACAGTGGCAACACGGTAACGTCATTCACAAGGATGCTTTCCTTTTTTGCCAAAGGGTGATCCACGGGTATGACAAGGCCCCATACATCCGCCTCCGGGAAAGTAAGATAGTGATACTTCGCTGTGTCCGGTTCCTCCGCAAGCACGGCAAAATCAAGAATGCCCTTGTCCAGCTTTTCTGTGACCTGTTCCGTATCCCCGCTGCTGATATGATAGCTCAGGCCGGGATAAATCTCTTTGAAACGCTTGATCTCCTGCGCAAGGTAACGAATTTGATAGGACTCAGCCAGCCCAAAATAAATATCTCCGCCGGTTATATCGTCCAATGACACAAATTCGCCAATGATTTTATCCGCCATCGAAACCAAATCTTCCGCCCGCTTTCTGAGAAGGATTCCTTCCTCGGTCAGCGAAATGCTGAAGCTGTGCCGTGTAAACAGCTTTTTCCCAAGCTCGTCCTCTAATGCCCGCAGCGTCTTGGAAAGAGTGGGCTGCGTAACGTGCAGGATCTCTGCGGCTTTGGTCATGTTTTCTTCTCTTGCAATGGCGAGGAAGTATCTTAAAGTACGAATTTCCATATTGTTGTCCTCAGTTCAATATCGTGACATTCCAGAAATGAATATCATGATATTCATCATAACTATTAGCGAGGGCAATGTCAATGTGCAATACTGTAAATGCCAGTGAAAAGCCGGATGCAGAAAGGATGAGATGATGAGCGAACAAACGGAGAATCTGCTCGCGGGAATGGCTGACGCAGGATGTAAGGCAGAGGAGATTGAGAAGGCCGAACGCATATTGCAGGCGGGCAACCTGAGCGAACTGACAAGATTTCTCAAGCAATGCCGCTGCGGTCTGCTTGACCGGATGCACGAAAGTCAAAAGCGGGTAGACCTTATGGATTATCTGATACGGAAGACCGAAATACAATCAATTAAATAATGAAAGGATGGCAAACATCATGAAAAAAGAAGAACTGAAACTGACGGCGGAATGGGATAAAACCTTCCCAAAGAGCGAGAAGGTCGATCACAGCAAGGTGACCTTTGTGAACCGTTACGGTATCACGTTGGCGGCAGATTTGTATGTGCCGAAAAATGCGGAAGGTAAGCTTCCGGCGATTGCCGTTTGCGGCCCGTTCGGAGCGGTCAAGGAGCAGGCGGCGGGGCTGTACGCCCAGACCATGGCGGAGCGTGGATTTCTGACGATTGCCTTTGATCCCTCCTTCACCGGAGAGAGCGGAGGAAATGTCCGTTACATGGCGTCCCCCGACATCAATACCGAGGACTTTATGGCGGCGGTGGATTTTCTGTCGCTGCACG
>X22_European_Rabbit__coassemble_228_pt1 | contig 12481 bp, 11 predicted proteins | sample X22_European_Rabbit__metabat2_low_PE_003 | metagenome-assembled genome bin X22_European_Rabbit
GTCGTACTGTCCGGCATGTCCAACATGGAGCAGATGAAAGAAAATATCCAGACCTTCCAGGAGGAAAACCCCCTTTCTGAGGAAGAAATGAAAAGTCTGCTGGCTATGGCAGATGAAATGGTACGGAAGATCGTCCTGCCCTGTACCGCCTGCCATTACTGTGTAAGCCACTGCCCGCGGGGACTGGATATTCCGACTTTGCTGGCTTTCTACAACGAACACTGCTTCACCAAAGGCGGATTTATCGCGCCGATGGCCCTGTCCTCGTATCCGAACGATAAGCTGCCAAGCGCCTGTATAGGCTGCAGAAGCTGCGAAGCTGTCTGTCCGCAGCAGATCAAGATCTCTGAGGCTATGACTGATTTTACCGAAAAATTAAAAATGTAAAACGATGATGGAACATGCGGCGGAGGATGTCATATGAAAATCAGGAAATTGCGGCAAATCGAAGTCTCAGAGATCGGGATGGGATGCATGGGCTTTTCTCACGGCTACGGCAATGCACCCTACGGTCACAGAGGGCATGTGGAAACAGAACAGAATCCTACGTTCGCATTTAGTAAACAGGATCGGTAAAGGTCAGCGTTTACCTATAGGAGAGGTTATAATGAAACGAAATATCAAAAAAATGGTTTTGACAGCGATGTTTTTGGCTATTGGCCTGGTTGCGGGGCTGCTTTACAGCCGCTCCAAATGGCAGTGTATCCGCGCATTGTACCGCTGCCTGATAACAGCGATGCTGGCCGGACGCGTTGTATGGGGAATTGTGCAGGCGGTTCAGTTCGGCTTAATGGGGACCGTTCTTACCTGGCAGATTTTTCTGGCAGAAGCTTTCCTCAATGCAATCCCCGGTATCCTTATACAGTTGATCCTTATCCCTTCGGTGATGGTGGCGCTCAACCGGACAGGACTTGTCCGTTTTCGCCGTATACAGCCTTCCACCGTTCCTGTGGGGCATTTCAGATGAAACGGCAGGTACTGAACGTCATTCAGGAAGAAATTCAGAGGATTTTTCAAACCCATGCAGCCCCTCTGATCGCTGTGGACGGACGCTGCGCTTCCGGGAAAACCACCCTTGCGGCGCAAATGCAAAAGGAGTGGGACTGTAATGTTATTCACATGGATGATTTTTTCCTCCGCTCGGAGCAGCAGACCGAGGAACGGTTACGGCAGCCGGGAGGCAATGTGGATTGGGAACGTTTCCGGGCAGAGGTGCTGACCCCATTCCGACAGGGTGTTCCCTTTTCCTACCGTCCCTACGACTGTCACATACGAGACTTTCAGGAGCCTGTCCGGATTATACCGGACAGGCTCACAGTGGTGGAAGGCTCTTATAGCTGTCATCCGGAATTATGGGGCGATTACGGCCTGCATATCTTCCTGTCCATTTCACCGGACGAGCAACTGCGTCGCATTCAGGCACGCGATGGATCTGACAAAGCGAGGGATTTTCAGTGGAAATGGATTCCGTTAGAAGAACGGTATTTTCAATCATTCCAAATCGCCCAAAGATGTGAGCTTTGTTTTGATGAAAAAAGCTGGTGAAGGGCATGTCCAGTGTCCGCTAAAGTGAGGCGACTATTTTTGCCATAATCATTTGCGTGGGCTGATCGTCTATCGGTAGTCTCCATGGGACATCTGTTATCAGCAGGTGTCCTTTTCTACGTCCAATATACCGTAGCTTTCTGAGGGGTTCAAGCATTTTCATTGCCGATCTGTTCATGGTGTATTCTGCATAATTGGTCGAAAAAACGGAGTTTGTGCATTTGAGTGCAAAAACTTTACTTTTCCGTATGCGTATGCTATCATAGAGGAAGCAGGAGGGACGCGCAATGATAGAATCGCACAAATTGAAAAAAAGGGATCGTTACCTCAACAAGCTGATCGGCTTTCAGGATACCGAACCTGTAAAGGTCATCACAGGCATACGGCGCTGCGGGAAATCAAGCCTTTTGAAGCTGATGGCCGCACATTTGACCGAGACAGGCGTTTGGCCGGAGCAGATCGTTGAGATGAACTTTGAATCCAATGATTTTCGGAAAATGACTTCTGACGATGTTTATGCTTATGTAAAGAAACGAATTGTGCCAAAAAAGCGAATGTATTTGTTCTTTGACGAGATCCAGAGGATCGACGCCTGGGAGGACGCAGTCAATGCTTTGCGTGTGGATTTGGACTGCGATATCTATGTAACAGGTTCCAACGCTTACCTGCTTTCCTCCGAGTATTCCACCTATCTTTCCGGCAGATGCGTGGAGATCAAAATGCTGCCGCTTTCTTTCAGTGAGTTTCTTTATTTTCATGATTTTGAAGTGAGGGAAACCAGGAGCGCTCTTGGCGGCGTTCATAAACAGGTGTTTGATAAAAGCGGCGAACGCTATGAACTGCGGGAGGCATTTGAAGCATTTATGCGCTTTGGCGGGATGCCGGGCATTGCCGATGTCGGCCTCGATCAGGAAAAGGCGCTTTCCCTCCTTGAGGGGATCTATTCTACCGTTGTCGTCCGCGATATTTTGGAACGGGAAAAACGGCGGGGACAGAAGCGGATTACCGATCCGGTCCTGCTTCGTAAGATCATCATGTTCCTCGCAGATCATATCGGTTCAAATGTTTCTGTCGCGTCCATAGGCAATACCTTAGTGAAGGAAGGCCTTCTTGAGGACGGTAAACAAAAAAGCGCACCGAGCGCCCATACGGTTCAGGCGTATGTCAATGCACTGCTGGAAAGCTATTTTTTCTATGAGATCAAGCGGTTCGACGTCAAGGGGAAAGAGTACCTTCGCACGCTCGGAAAGTACTATATTGTCGACATAGCGCTGAGAAATTATCTGCTGGGCTTCCGAAACCGCGACAGCGGTCATGCGGTCGAAAATGTCGTCTATTTTGAATTGCTCCGCAGAGGATACGACGTTGCGATCGGTAAGGTCGATAATATGGAGGTGGATTTCATTGCAGCTACGGCTGATGAGAAGAAATACATTCAGGTGACAGAATCCATGAACAGCGAGGACGTCAGAAAACGTGAGCTGGCTCCCCTGCAAAAAATACGGGACAACTATGAAAAGATCGTGTTGTCGCTTGAACCGGGATTGGATCGTTCCTATGAAGGGATCAAATCTGAAAATTTAGTGGAGTGGCTGCTTGAAACCCGGTGATCCCTGTCGAATAGAGATTGAAAAGGAATTCTTTTTATGGTATACTCTATAACTGCCCTGGACTTGCCGGGTACAGGAAAAACCCATGCGCCGGACATAATTTGGAGAAAGGCAAAAATCTTGTCAATCAAGGATTTTTGGATAGGGATAGGAAGAAATGAAATTAGGCATCGTCGGCCTGCCCAACGTGGGCAAAAGCACACTGTTCAATTCTCTGACAAAAGCGGGCGCCCAGTCCGCCAATTATCCGTTCTGCACCATCGATCCCAATATCGGCATCGTGGCGGTGCCGGACGAGCGCATCCGGCAGTTGGGCGAACTGTATCATACGAAAAAAGTGACGCCGGCGGTGATCGAGTTTGTGGATATCGCGGGGCTGGTGAAGGGCGCCTCCAAGGGCGAGGGGCTGGGCAACCAGTTCTTGAGCAATATCCGGGAGGTGGACGCCATCGTCCATGTGGTCCGCTGCTTTGAGGACGAGAACGTGATCCATGTGGACGGCAGCGTGGACCCGATGCGGGACATTGAGACGATCAACCTGGAGCTGATCTTTTCCGATCTGGAGATTCTCGAACGACGGATCGCCAAGGTCGCCAGGAGCGCGCGCATGGATAAGACCCAGGAAAAGGAACTGCAGATGCTAAACCGCGTGAAGGAGCGCCTGGAGAACGGGAGGATGGCTATCGGCTTTGAAACCCGGGATGAGGACGAGGAGGCCGCTTTTGCAGCGCTGAACCTTCTGACGGCAAAGCCTGTGATCTATGCCGCCAACGTTTCAGAGGACGATCTGGAAGACGACGGCGCAGGCAACGCAGGGGTACAGGCGGTGCGCAGCTATGCCGCCCAAAGCGGCAGCGAGGTATTCGTCATCTGCGCCAGCATCGAGGAAGAGATCTCGGAGCTGGAGGATGAGGAAAAGCAGATGTTTCTGGAAGAACTGGGACTCAAGGAATCCGGCCTGGAAAAGCTGATCCGCGCCAGCTACAGCCTGCTGGGGCTGATGAGTTTTCTGACGGCGGGAGAGGACGAATGCCGCGCCTGGACCATTAAAAAAGGTACGAAGGCGCCGCAGGCGGCGGGCAAGATCCATTCGGATTTCGAGCGGGGCTTCATCAAGGCGGAAGTGGTCAACTACCGGGACCTGCTGGAGCAGGGTTCCCTGGCGGCCGCCCGGGAAAAGGGCCTGGTCGGTATGGAAGGCAAGGATTATGTGGTGAAGGATGGGGACGTGATCCTGTTCCGCTTCAACGTCTGACCCAGATTTAGTAGGAGAATACAACAACAACACAAAATATAGTATGACAGGATTTCAGTGCGCCGGCAGCGAAAAGCCGGCGCATTTTTTTCTGAAAAAAGGGTTGAAAAACTCCTCTGTTTAGGCTAGAATGAATATAAAAGTGGTGGAAAGTGGTGGAAAATGGTTTAAAGTGGTAATCAAATCCCCGTTTTTCAATCACCGATGTGATGCGGGCCACTGTGAACGGCAGGTGATCGTGCGTGTTTATGGGCGAATACAATCATACGGTGGATACAAAAGGCAGGCTGATCGTCCCTTCCAAATTCAGGGAGACGCTTGGTGACAGGTTCGTGGTGACCAAGGGGATGGATGGCTGCCTCTTCGTGTATGATTACGCAGGCTGGGGCAATTTCGAGGAAAAGCTCAAGACCCTTTCCATAAGCAAAAAGGATCACCGTACCTTCGTCCGGCATTTCCTGGCCGGAGCGGCGGAGGTGGAAGTGGACAAGCAGGGGAGGATCCTGATCCCGGCCAAGCTCAGGGAATACGCGCAGCTGGTCCGGGACATTACCCTGGTGGGCGTCGGGAGCCGCATCGAGATCTGGGATGAAGCCCGTTGGAGACAGATGGAGGAAGAAGAGGAATCCATGGAGGATATCGCCGAGAGGATGGACGATATGGGCCTGGGCTTCTGAAAAAGAGATGGAATTTGCACACACGTCCGTACTGCTGGCGGAAACGATAGAGGGACTGCAGGTAAAGCCGGAAGGCATCTACTGCGACGGGACGCTGGGGGGCGGAGGACATGCCATGGCGGTGGCCGCGCTGCTGCAAGGCGGGGAACTGATCGGCGTGGACCAGGATGAGGACGCGATCGCGGCGGCCGGGGCGCGGCTGGAACCCTGGAAAGAACACGTCCGGCTGGTGCGGGAGAATTTTTGCAACCTACCTGCTGTGGCCAGGACAATGGGCTATCAGGGAGCCGATGGGATCCTTTTGGATCTGGGCGTATCCTCCTATCAACTGGACAATGCCCAAAGGGGATTTTCCTACCGGTACGACGCGCCGCTGGACATGCGGATGGACAGGCGCCAGGCCCTGAGCGCCAGAGAGATCGTCAATACCTATCCCGAAGGAGAGCTTTACCGCATCATCCGGGATTACGGAGAAGATAAATTCGCAAAGAACATTGCAAAGCATATCTGCCTTACGAGGCAGGAAAAAGAGATCGAAACGACGGGAGAATTAAACGGGATCATCCGGTCTGCGATCCCGGCAAAAATGCGGGAAAAAGGCGGACATCCCTCCAAACGGACTTTTCAGGCGATCCGGATCGCCTGTAACCGGGAACTGGAGGTGCTGGAGACCTCCCTGGACGAGCTGATCGGTTTTTTGAATCCGGGCGGAAGGCTGTGTATCATCACCTTCCATTCCCTGGAGGATCGGATCGTCAAGAACGCATTTCGGAAAAATGAAAATCCCTGCACCTGTCCGCCGGAATTCCCGGTATGCGTCTGCGGACAGAAGAGCAGGGGGAGGGTGGTCACCAGAAAGCCCATCCTTCCGTCGCAGGAGGAAATGGATCGCAATCCGCGCGCCAAGAGCGCAAAACTGAGGATTTTTGAAAAAAGCTGACGCCGGCGCACCGGCAGGGGGGAATGAAATGGCTACGAGAAGGGCCGCAGGGAGAGAAAACCGTACAGGACAGGGGCAATATCGCGGCAGCGCTTATGTGAGGGGGACATCCGTTCGTCAGGTAGATGTCAGAAGGCAGCTGGAACAGCCCCGGAAACAGTTGAGCCGCACCACGCGCAAGAACCGGCAGCGGGCGAAGTATATGAATTTCGCCTATGTGATGTTTTTGAGCGTCGCTCTGGTGGTGACCGGCATCATGCTCATTTCTTATATCCGTCTGGAGGCGGGGATCACGACCAGCGTGCAGGAGGTGGCCAGACTGGAGAGCCAACTGAACAACCTGAAGCTGGAAAATGACGAGGCGTTAAACCGGATCGACAGCGCTGTGGATTTGGAAGAGGTACGGAGGATCGCCATCACCCAGCTTGGCATGGTGTACGCCCAGGAAGGGCAGATCGTGGAGATCCCCAGCGACGGGAGCGATTATGTGAGGCAGTTTACCGAGATTCATAAGTAAAGCGGGTGTCGTTTTGGAAAGAGGAAGAAGGAACGCTGGACAGGGCAGCGGGAGGACGAACGGCCGTTTCGGCGGACATGGCCTGGGAGAGAACAAATTCACTGCGAAGATGCAGAAAAAGCTGGTAGTGCTGTTTATTCTGGTGCTGCTGGCTTTTGCAGGGTTAGGAGCCAGATTGGTCCTGATCAACCGGGATAACGGGGAACGCTACAAGAAACAGGTTCTTGCCCAGCAGCAGTACAGCAGCCAGACCATCCCCTTCAAGCGGGGCGAGATTTTGGACCGCAAGGGGACAAAGCTGGCCACCAGCGAAAAGGTGTACGACCTGATCCTGGACTGCAAGCAGATGTACGCCAACGACGGGAAATATGTGGAGACGACGCTGGCCGCCCTGGATCAGTATTTCGACGTGAACATCAATGAGGTCCGCAGATACGCCGAGGAGCATCCCAACAGCCAATACTATTCCATCAAAAAAAGGATGTCCTACGATCAGATCAGCGCGTACCAGGAAATGATGGCGGACGAAGCCCGGAAGGAAGAAAGCGCCCTGGTGAAGGGGATCTGGTTCGAGGAGAGCTACAAGCGGATCTATCCCAACAATGAACTGGCCTGCGACGCCATCGGCTTTGTGCGCACCAACGGAACGGCCACTTACGGGCTGGAGGAACAGTACGACAGCGTACTCAACGGGATCAACGGCCGCCAGTACGGGTATCTGGACGCCGATGAGAACCTGCAGAGGACGACCAGGGCCGCAGTGGACGGCTATACCATTTACTCCACGTTAGACGTGACCATACAGCGGATTGTGGAGAAATATCTCAAGCAGTACAACGAAGAGAATAAAAATATCGCCCGGGAAGGAAACGGCGCCCAGGATGTGGGCTGTATCATCATGGATGTCAAGACGGGCAATATATTGGCCATGGCCAGCTATCCCAGCTTTGACTTAAACAATACCTGGGACGTGACCCCGCTGATCGGTTCCAAGCTTCTGGACGAGGAAGGGAATGTAACGGATACCATCATCAACGAGGAGATCGCCGCCCAGATGGAGAACGCGGAGGATAATACCCAACTGGCCTATAATCTGAACGCCCTGTGGAAAAATTACTGTATCAACTCCACCTATGAGCCCGGTTCGGTCATGAAGCCCTTTGTGGCGGCGGCGGGATTGGAGAGCGGCAGGCTGGTCGGCAATGAATCCTTTGAATGTACCGGCATCATCCAGGTGTCCGACCGTAAAATAAGATGCCATAATTATCTCGCCGGGGCGGAGGGCTGGCTGACCATCGGGGAGGCCATCGAGCGTTCCTGCAACGTGGCGCTGATCCGGATGGCCCAGGTGATCGGCAAGGACGTATTTTTAAAGTATATGTCCGAATTTAATTTCGGGCTGCGCACGAATATCGACCTGGCAGGGGAAGCCAGGACCGCCTCCCTGGTCTTTACCGACAGGACCATGGGGCCGACGGAACTGGCCACGTCCAGTTTCGGACAAGGTTTCAACGTCACTATGATCCAGATGATCACCGGTTTCTGCGCGCTGATCAACGGCGGTTATTATTATGAGCCGCATATGGTCAGCAGGATTACGGCGTCCGACGGATCCGTGGTGGAGGACATTGAACCGCGCCTTTTAAAGCAGGTGATCTCTAGTGAGACTTCCGCGAAAGTCCGTCAGTATTGCGAACAGGTGGTTTACGGGGAAAACGGGACCGGCTGGCGCGCCAAGACGCCCGGCTACCGGATCGGTGGCAAGACGGGCACGGCGGAGACGGTATCCGCCCAGGGAACCCGTGACAAGATGAACTACGTCTGTTCCTTTATGGGATACGCTCCTGCGGACGATCCGCAGATCGCCATTTACATTGTGTTAAACAGGCCCAACTCCTCCCTGCAGGATCAGGAGACCGGCAAGGCTTCCCTGATGGCCAAAAATATCTTTATGGAAGTGCTTCCCTATCTGAACATTTTCATGACGGAACCGCTGACGGAGGAAGAGATGGCGGAACTGGAGGAAAAACAGATCGAGATCCGCCAGCAGCTCGTTGACGAGACGCTTCCGGAAGGGGAAACGGCGGAAGAAGGGACGGAAGGCGAAGCGGGAACCGAGGACGGAAACGCTTCGGAAGGAGATGCAGAAGCGGGAGAGGAAACCCAGGAGGAGCCCAATCCCTATGTGAATGAAAACGGCCAGTTGATCGACCCCGACACGGGGGAGATCATAGACGAGGATACGGAAGGTTACGATACGCCGATCTCCGGGATATTGGGCGGGGAAACGTCGTCGTGGCCTGAGACGGAAACGGAGACGGGGACAGAGACGGAAACGGGAACAGTGGCAGGGGATAGCCCCTGACCTGTCGGAAGCGCCGGGCGGTATCCTGGATGGGAATTTGTCGCATAACCTCGCCGGACGGATAATAAATTATAGTAATTACCGATCTGCGAGCGCCCATGGAAAAGAGCAAAACCTTTCATCGGAAAAAGATCGTTACGGTCTTTTTCTTATGTGTCCTGCTGTTTGCAGGACTGATCGTCCGGGTCACCTATCTGATGGTTTTCCAGTCGGAGCATTATTCCCAGATGGCCGAGGACCTGCATCAGAGGGAACGAAAGATCAAGGCAAGGCGCGGACGTATTCTGGACTCTACCGGAGCTGTGCTGGCGGACAACAGGACGGTCTGCACCATTTCGGTCATCCACAATCAGATCACGGATCCCGAAAAGGTCATAGAAACCCTGGCCCGGGAACTGGACCTGCAGGAGGAAACGGTGCGCAAGCGGGTGGAGAAAGTATCCTCCATCGAAAAGATCAAGAGCAACGTTTCCAAAGAGACAGGCGATGCGATCCGCAGCTACCGGCTGGATGGGGTTAAAGTGGATGAGGATTATAAACGCTATTATCCCTACGGGACCCTGGCCTCCAAGGTACTGGGCTTTACGGGAGCCGACAACCAGGGGATCCTGGCGCTGGAAAGCAGCTATGAGGAATATCTGAAAGGAAAGGAAGGCATCATCCTGGAGACCACGGACGCCAGAGGCGTGGAGATCGAGGAAATGGGGGAAGACCGGATAGAGCCGGAAAGCGGGAATGACCTGGTGATCAGCATGGATGTGAACATCCAGCAGTATGCGACCCAACTGGCGGAGCAGGTTATGAAGGCCAAGGAGGCCCAGAGCGTTTCCATCCTGGTCATGCGGCCGGATAACGGAGAGATCCTGGCCATGGCCGATGTTCCCGAATACGATCTCAACGATCCCTTTACTCTGGGGCAGGAAGTCCCGGAGGATCAGAAGCAGGACGCCCTGAACCGGATGTGGCGCAATGCCTGCATCAACGACACCTATGAGCCGGGATCGGCTTTTAAGGTCATTACCGCGTCCGCAGCGCTGGAGGAGGGCGTCGTGACGGAAGAGAACACTTTTTCCTGTCCGGGGTTTATCATGGTGGACGACCGGCGGATCCGCTGTGCGAAGGTACAGGGGCACGGCACGGAGACTTTCGTACAGGGGACGATGAATTCCTGCAATCCGGTGTTCATCACGGTGGGGCTTCGGCTGGGCGTGGACCGTTACTATTCCTATTTTGAAAAATTCGGCTTAAAGCAAAAGACGGGCATCGATCTGCCCGGCGAAGCGGGCACGATCATGCATAAAAAAGAAAATATGGGCAATGTGGAGCTGGCCACCGTATCCTTTGGACAGTCTTTCCAGATCACGCCCATTCAACTGGCGACCACCGTTTCTTCCCTCATCAACGGGGGAAACCGGATCACGCCCCATTTCGGCGTGAAAGCGGTCAGCGAAGAGGGGGAAGTGATCCAAAGCTTTTCCTATCCCGTCCGAAAAGGGGTGATCTCGGAAGAGACCAGCCGCCGGCTGCGCGCCATTTTATTCCAGGTGGTGGAAAACGGCGGCGGCAAAAACGGCAGGGTGGAAGGCTACCGGGTGGGAGGCAAGACGGCGACCAGCGAGACGCTTCCCAGGGGAACCGGGAAGTACATCGCCTCTTTTCTTGGCTTTGCGCCGGCTGAGGATCCCAAGGTGCTGGCGCTGTGCATCATCCGGCAGCCCACGGGCATGTATTACGGAGGACAGATCGCCGCGCCGGTGGTACGGCAGTTGTTTGAAAATATCCTTCCCTATCTGGACGAAAGAGAGTATACTTAAACAGGTTCAGCCATAAACAGGCGGAAAGGGGCATCAGACCATATGTGGAATGCCATCGTGCTGCCGGTTTTCCTGTCGTTTGGCGTGAGCGCCGTGCTGGGGCCGGTCTTGATTCCCTACTTAAGAAGGCTGAAGATCGGGCAGACCGTCCGGGATGAGGGACCAAAGAGCCATCTGAAAAAAAACGGCACGCCCACGATGGGCGGGATCCTGTTTCTGGCCGGAGTGACGGCGGCCTGTCTGCCGTTTTTAAAACAGGAGGGGATGGACGGCGTGCTGATCCTGACCCTCGGATTTGGCCTGGTGGGGTTTTGCGACGATCTGATCAAGGTCGTCCTGCACCGCTCCATGGGACTTTCGGCCTGGCAGAAATTCGCCGGACAGATGGCTGTGACGGGGTTTTTCCTGTATTACGGCATACGGACAGGGGAGATGGACCTGGCTATGAAAGTTCCTTTTGTGCCGCAGGCAGAGATCCTGCCGGGCAGCCTTACCGTGCCGTTCCTTTTTTTTGTTATCCTGGGCACGGCCAACGGCACGAACTTTACGGACGGACTAGACGGACTGGCGGGGAGCGTGACCGTCCTGGTGGCGGTATTTTTTGCCGCCGTCGCCATTGGCACGGGGAGCGGGATCGTGCCTGTCACCTGCGCGGTGGCCGGCGGCCTTCTGGGGTTCCTTTTGTTCAATGTCCATCCGGCCAGCGTGTTTATGGGGGATACAGGATCTCTGGCCCTGGGCGGGTTCGTGGCGGGGTGCGCCTGTATGCTGAAATTGGAATTGTTCCTTCCAATCGTGGGTTTTGTTTATCTGGCGGAGGTAGTTTCCGTCATCCTGCAGGTGGTATGGTTTAAGGCCACCGGGGGCAGACGCCTCTTCAGGATGGCGCCTCTGCATCATCATTTTGAATTGTGCGGATGGTCCGAAACGCGGATCGTGGCGGTGTTTTCCATCCTCACATCTCTGCTCTGCCTGATCGCGCTGGCAGGGCTGTAGGAAAGGCGGAAAAAGGCTATGATGCTGAAAGGAAAAAAGGTGTTGGTGGCAGGCTGCGGCAAGAGCGGGATCGGTGCAGCCGGCCTTTTGGAGAAAAACGGGGCGCGGCCCATACTCTATGACGCCAACGAAGAGCTGGATATAGAGAAGCTGCGCAGGGAAAACGGGCTGGGGGCGGAAATCCCCATCGTTCTGGGACAGATTCCCGTGACCCTTTACAGCGACGTTTCGCTGGTCGTGTTAAGTCCCGGCGTGCCGGTGGAGACCCCGTTTGTAAAAGAGTTTCAGCGCGCCGGCGTCCCGGTCTGGGGCGAGGTCGAGCTGGCATGGCATTTTGGGAAGGGCAGGGTTATCGCCATCACCGGGACGAACGGCAAAACCACGACGACCGCGCTGGTGGGAGAGATCATGAAGGCGCATTTCGACTCCGTATTCGTGGTGGGCAATATCGGCATCCCCTATACGCAGGAAGCGCCGAAGATGACAGAGGACAGCGTGACGGTGGCGGAGATCAGCAGCTTTCAACTGGAAACGGCGGTGGCGTTCCATCCGGCCGTGTCCGCGATCCTGAATATTACCCCGGATCATTTGAACCGGCACCATACGATGGAAAATTATGCGGCAGTCAAGGCATCCATCGCAAAAAATCAGGACGGGTCGGATTTTTGCGTACTCAATTATGAGGACGGCTGGCTGCAGAAGCTCGCGCCGGACATAAAGGCGCAGAAGATATGGTTTTCTTCCGGGAAAAGGCCGGAAATA
>X22_European_Rabbit__coassemble_229_pt1 | contig 12448 bp, 9 predicted proteins | sample X22_European_Rabbit__metabat2_low_PE_003 | metagenome-assembled genome bin X22_European_Rabbit
CTCCCAAAAGGGGCTTCTTGGGATGGCGGACCGTTTTTTTAAGGCTTCCGGGAAGCTGGCCGTTTCCTGCTATAAACGGGAGCTGGAGACGGCCTTCCGCAGTCGGGAGCTGGCGGGCTTTCAGATTTTGGACCTGCAGGATTTCCCCGGCCAGGGCATCGCGCTGGTGGGCGTGCTGAACGCCTTTATGGAAAGCAAAGGGCTGATACGGCCCGAAGAATGGAGACAGTTCTGCAGCGACCGCGTCCTGATGCTGTCCTTCGACCGGTATGTGTATCCTGCGGGCGACCGGTTTTCTTACAGGATCCTGTTTGCCAACATGAATCCGGCGCCGTTGGAGGAGGCTGTGGTCGAAGTGTCCCTGTGGGCGCAGGACGGAGAACTGTTGTCCCTGCAGAAGCATCCCGCCGGCGCCCTGGCCATGGATCGGCTGCTCTGTCTGGGAGAGGGGCAGCTGCGTCTCCCGAATGGAAAATGGCCGCAGATATTGACCGTACAGGTCAGCCTCGCGGGCACGCAGATCCAAAATTCGTATGAACTGTACGTTTATCCCCGGGCGGAGGACTGCGATCCGGGAGAGCTGGTGGTGACGGATGACGGGGCCGCAATGCGCCAGGCGCTCGCTTTGGGGAAACGGGTGCTGTTTTTTGGCGGGAGCATCCGGCAGGACAGGCGGATCTGCGGGACTTATTGTACGGATTTTTGGTGTTATCCCATGTTTCGTTCCATTTCCGACAGCATGGGAAAACCCCGGCCCATCGGAACCATGGGGCTGTATGTTGAGAATTCCCATCCGGCCCTGTCGCTGTTCCCGGCGGCAGAATACGCCACGCCCCAGTGGTACCGGATCGTGGACAAGGCGCCCCTGGCCGTCCTGGACGATCTGCCGGTCTCGCCCATCGTCTGGATGATCGACAATTTCGAACGCTGTCACCGGATCGGCCTGCTCTATGAAGCGGCGGTCGGCTCCGGCAGGCTGTTGGTCTGTCAGGCGGATCTGTCGGAAAGGGAATGCCCGGAGAAGGCGTGGCTGTATAACAGCCTCGTCGCTTATGCCGGTTCGGAAAAATTCTGCCCGTCAGAGCGGCTGACGCTGGAGCAGCTCGGGACGCTTTACGGCTGAGCGGCTGCAGGGAGGACGGAAACGTGCGGACAGACGATAAGGGCGGATTAAATAAAGGAAAAAAGGAGGGGTATTTATGGCACACGATTTCAGACTCGATCCCCATACGGCAGTGGCAGAGACGGCGCAGGGCCGCGTGCGGGGTTTTTTTTATGACGGCGTTTCTATTTTCAAGGGGATCCCTTATGCCAGGGCCGAACGATTTCACGCGCCCTGCCCGGTAGAGCCCTGGGAAGGGGAGCTGGACGCCACCAGCTTCGGCTATGCCTGCCCGCTTCTGGATATGCCAAAGCCGGCCGGCGAACTGCTGGTGCCGCACCGTTACTGGATCATGGAGGAGGACTGCCTGAACTTAAATATCTGGACGCCGGGCTGCGACGGCAAAAAGCGCCCTGTGCTGGTCTGGCTTCATGGCGGCGGGTACGAGGCCGGCTCAGCCATCGAGCAGATTGCCTACGAAGGGGAGAACATGAGCCGCCGGGGCAACGTGGTGGTGGTTTCCCTCAACCACAGGCTCAATATCTTAGGCTATTTCGATCTGTCCGCCTTCGGGGAGGAATACGCCAATTCCGGCAACGCCGGTATGGATGATATCATCGCCGCGCTGCGGTGGGTGCGGGAGAATATCGCAGCCTTTGGCGGCGATCCTAAGAATGTGACGCTGTTCGGGCAGTCGGGAGGCGGCGGCAAGATCACCACCCTTTTGCAGATGCCGGCGGCGGACGGTTTGTTCCAAAAGGGGATCAACATGAGCGGCGTCATCGGCCCCATGCTGGCGGATGCCGAAGGAAATGGGGAGGAACTGGCTTACGCCATGATGAAAGAGCTGGGCGTATCGACGGTAAAGGAGATGGAGAAGGTTCCCTATCGCGCGCTGGCGGACGCCTATCTGAAGGTGCGTCCGGCCCTGGAAAAAGCAGGGAAGTATGTGGGCGGCAGGCCCCATCCCAACGCGTTTTACGCCGGGGATCCGAGCATTCACGGTTTCAGGAAGGAGAGCGGCAGCGTGGCGCTTCTGGTGGGCAGCGTGTACGGGGAATTTGCCGCCTTTGCGCCGCTTGCCTACGACCGCAACCATATGAGCGATGCCCAGGGAGAACAGACCGTGCGCCGGGCCATCGGCGACGAAGCGGCGGACCGGCTTTTGCCTTTGTTTGAAAAAGCATATCCCGAGCGCAATCCTGTGGATCTTTTGACGCTGGATTATCTGGTGCGTCCGTATCTGAAAGAGTATGTGAAGTTAAGAAGCGCCCTGTGTCCGGCCACCTGGTCCTATCTGTTCAATTTGGATCTGCCGCTGAACGGGGGCACGGTGCCGTGGCACTGTGCGGATATCCCTTATGTATTCGGCAATACGGAGCTGGTGGCAACTGCCCAGGAAGAGGGCGTGACCGAGCGGTTGGAATCGGAGATCTTTCACTGTGTGATCGCCTTTGCCAGAACCGGGAATCCCAATCATCCCGGCATTGTGTACTGGCCGGCCTGCACGCCGGAATCGGAGCCGACGCTGGTGGTGGATAAGGCGACCGGCGTGCGCGTGGATTACGATGAAGAACTGATCCGCGTCCTGGCCGGGACCATGCGCGAAGCGATGGAGCGCAATAAACTCAGACAGGAGGGGCAGATCCAGCACTGAACCTTCAGAAAACCGGTTCTTTAAATCACATAATCATTCCCTGGCTGCGCAGGGTAGACGAGATCCGCCAACGTAATGCTATCTAGATAGTCGTTGATCAGCTTGTCAAGGCCCTGCCATACCGGGAGAGTCCGGCATTCCGACATCTTCGTGCAGATATTCCGGTTGGGATCCAGGCAGTTCACCGGGGCCAGGGAAGTCTCCGTCAGGCGCAGAATGCTTCCCAGCGTGTACTGTTCCGGCGCTTTTGTCAGACGGTAGCCGCCGCCTTTTCCTCTCAGTCCGGTCAGCAGATTATTCTTTACCAGGATGCTCAGGATCCCTTCCAGATATTTTTCCGAGATCTCCTGGCGTTCTGCGGTCTCTTTTAACGGGATGAAGCCGTCCGACTGATGTTCGGCCAGATCGATCATCACGCGCAGGGCATAACGCCCTTTTGTAGAAATCATCATGGTTTTTCCTACCTCCAATTATAAACCCATTATACGACATGGTAAGTAGGTAAGCAAGAATATTTTTTGTTTTTTGCGGTGGACGCCAAAGAACGGTTCTTGTTTTTTTCTAAAAACAGGTTGACAAAACCGTGGTAGGGCGTTATAATCCCTATAAACATATAAAACAAATAGGTATAAGGAGGAAAGAAAAATGAGCAGGATCTTTACTTCTGCAGATCAACTGATCGGAGGGACGCCGCTTCTGGAGCTTACCCATATCGAAAAGGTGGAGGGGCTGTCCGCCCGCGTGCTGGCGAAGCTGGAGTATTTCAATCCGGCCGGTTCCGTCAAGGACCGCATTGCAAAGGCCATGATCGATGAGGCGGAGGCTTCCGGAAAGCTGAAGCCGGGTTCCGTGATCATTGAACCCACTTCCGGCAATACTGGCATCGGGCTGGCGTCCGTGGCGGCGGCGAGAGGATACCGCGCTATTATCGTCATGCCGGAGACGATGAGCGTAGAGCGCAGGCAACTGATGAAAGCCTACGGGGCAGAGTTGGTGCTGACGGAAGGCGCAAAGGGCATGAAAGGCGCCATTGCCAAGGCCGATGAGCTGGCAGGGCAGATCCCGGACAGCTTTATCCCCGGCCAGTTTGTGAATCCGGCCAATCCGGCGGCCCATAAAGCGTCCACAGGCCCCGAGATCTGGGCGGATACGGACGGCAAGGTCGATATTTTTGTCGCAGGCGTAGGCACAGGCGGTACGGTGACAGGCGTCGGCGAATACCTGAAGGAGCAAAACCCTGAGGTAAAGGTGATCGCCGTAGAGCCTGCCAGTTCCCCGGTGCTGAGCAAGGGAACCGCCGGTTCCCACAAGATCCAGGGCATCGGTGCGGGATTTGTCCCGGAGGTGCTCAATACGGGCATTTACGATGAGATCATCGCGGTGGAGAACGAGGACGCTTTTGCGGCCGGCAAGCTAGTCGGCAGAGCGGAAGGCGTTCTGGTGGGGATTTCATCGGGGGCGGCGGTCTGGGCGGCCATTCAGGTGGCAAAGCGTCCCGAAAACGCAGGCAAGACTATCGTTGCGCTGCTGCCGGATACCGGCGACCGTTATTTGTCCACGCCTTTATTTGAATAAGAAATCAGCGGATATCCCGGAAAAATGATCTTAACGGCAATGGGGAGCAGAGGCTTCCCATTGTTTTTTTGCGCTTTCCGTGATAGAGTGTTCTTATGAAAAATCATTTTCAGGCCGCTTGCGGCAAGGAGCAAAGAGCAAGGAGGAAAAGATGAACGTATTACTGATCAACGCAAGCCCCAGGCCAAACGGCAACACTGCGCTCGCGCTGGGGGAAATGGAAAAGATCTTCCGACAGGAAGGGATCGAAACGCAGACCCTTAAGATCGGCAGCCAGGCGATCCGCGGCTGTATCGCCTGCAACAGCTGCGCAAAGACCGGCATGTGTGTGTTCGACGATGCGGTCAATACGGCGGCGAAGCTGTTTGAGCAGGCCGACGGCCTGGTGGTGGGAAGCCCCGTGTATTATGCCGGCGCCAACGCGACGCTGTCGGCGTTTCTGACGCGCCTGTTTTACAGCACTTCCTTTGATAAGACCATGAAGGTGGGGGCCTGCGTGGTAGCCGCCAGAAGGGGCGGCCTTTCCTCTACCTTTGACGAACTCAACAAATTCTTCACGATCTCCGGCATGCCCGTGGCCTCCGGCCAGTACTGGAACAGCGTGCATGGAGGCGCGCCGGGAGAAGCGGCGCAGGACGCAGAGGGGATGCAGGGGATGCGCACGCTGGCCCGGAACATGACGTTTCTGATGAAGAGCATCGCGCTGGGAAAAGAGGCCTTCGGACTGCCTAAACGGGAGAGGGCCGAATGGACCAATTTCATCCGGTGACGGACTGCCGAATATATGCTCGCGAAATGGAGGATAACATGGACAGAACGCAGATCAGAAAAATGTGGATCGCCGATCAGGGCGACGGCACCTATACCAATCCTGTTCTTTATACGGATTACTCCGATCCGGATGCCATCCGGGTGGGGGAGGATTATTTCATGATCGCTTCCAGCTTCTGCAATACGCCGGCGGTGCCTCTGCTGCACTCGAAGGATCTGGTGAACTGGAAGGTAATCAATTACATCATCGACAGGCTGCCCTTTCCTTATTATGATAAGCCGATGCACGGCTGCGGGACCTGGGCGCCATCGATCCGCTTTCACGACGGCGTTTACTATGCTTTCATCCCTTTCCCGGACGAAGGGATCTTTATGTGCAAAACCACGGATCCCTGGGGGAAGTGGAGCGAGCCAGCCTATGTGCGCAAGGTGATAGGCTGGATCGATCCCTGCCCTTTCTGGGACGACGACGGGAAAGCCTATATGGTGACGGCTTTTGCCAGGAGCCGCATCGGCTTTAAAAGCTATCTGTACCTGTCGCCCATAGAGCCGGACTGCTCCGGCGTGCTGGACGACGGACGCTTTATTTACGATGGCCATGCTACGCAGCCTACTATTGAAGGCCCCAAGCTCTATAAGCGCAACGGCTATTATTATATTTTCGCGCCGGCGGGCGGCGTCAAGCCGGGTTGGCAGACGGTGCTGCGCTCCAGAAATATTTACGGCCCGTATGAGGAGAAGATCGTGCTGCACCAGGGCAATACGCCGGTCAACGGCCCTCATCAGGGAGCGTGGGTGGATACGCCCTCCGGCCAGAACTGGTTTTTACATTTCCAGGATGTGGGAAACGCCGGGCGCATCATTCATTTACAGCCGATGCGCTGGGAGGACGACTGGCCCGTTATCGGCGTCAATCCCGATGAAAACGGATGCGGGGAACCGGCGCTGCGCTGCCAAAAGCCCGACGTTGGCAAAAGCCATCCGGCAGACGCGCCGGAAGACAGCGATTTCTTCGAGGGTCCGACGCTGGGGCTGCAGTGGCAGTGGAACGCCAATTACCGGAAGGAATGGTACCGGGTGGACAACGGCCTGACGCTGTACGCCCAGCCGGTCAAGGCCGGGACGCAGCTCTGCGACGTTTCCAATCTGCTGGTTCAGAAATGGCCCGCGCCCCAGTTTAGGATCACCAGCCGGCTGCATCTGGAAGGGCTTTCGGACGGGGAGGCCGGCGGGATGGTGTCTCTGGGAGGCCGCTACGCCGCGCTTTTTGTAAGAAAAAAAGGCGGGAAAAAATTCCTTCAGTTCCGCACCGGCAGGTGGACAAAGGACGACGAGGCGCGCACCGATCTGGGAGAATGGGAAAGCGATGTCCTGTATGTGCGGATGCGGGTAGAGCAGGAGAGCAGGGTGTCCTTCCAGGTCAGCCCGGACGGGATCGGATACCGGGAGGCAGGCCCAAAGACGGAGACGCTGCCCGGCCGCTGGGTCGGCGTGAAGGCAGGGCTTGTAGCCCTGCGGGAAAACGGTACGGAGGGCATGGTAAATGCGGGCAGCCTGCGGGCCGATTATTTTGTGTTCGAACCGTTGGACAAAACGCACTGACGCAAACGGAAGCGTTTGACGGAAGAAAGGGAAAAAGAAAAGCTTTGTCAAGGGCGCGGATATTTCCGAAAGGAATATTCGTGCCTTTGCTGTTATCTGACTGATTTTTGCCCCAAAGTAGGGCAACATGACGGGAAAATCGTATGGAACCGCAAAAAAAACACAACTTTTGCACATGCAGAACAATTTGGATATTGCAAATTCCGGATAATGCTGGTAGAATATAAGCGTACAAATTTTATAAAATCCAAAGGAGGGTTTTTATGAAAAAGAAATTTCTTTCTTTGCTGCTGGTCGCTGCGATGGCAGTGATGGCAGTGGGATGCGGTTCCGGCAGTTCCACATCCAGCACTGACAGCAGCGCCGGCAGTTCCGCAGGCTCCAACGAGCAGGCGGCGGCGCCCGCGGAGAGCGCAGGCTCTGACGAGCAGGCAGCGCCCGCGGAAGAGGCTTCCGACATCGAGAAGCCCGATTCCATCACCATCATGGTAGATGGTACTGTGTTTACCCAGGAGAACGGCCAGGAGCAGTTCATCGCCAAGATCGAGGAACTGACCGGTATCTCCGACATCAAAGTGATCCAGCCTGACCACGACGCGTACTACGACGTATTGGGTCAGACCATCGCCTCCGGCGACTGGCCGGATGTGCTCATCGCTTCTTCCACCTACTATTCCGCATACGCAGCGGAAGGCGTGCTCTGGGACATGACCGATATGTGGGAAGGTTCCGACCTGCAGGCCAGACAGAAAGCGTACAATGCTGACGGCGTAGTAGAGGGTATGAAGATCGACGGCCGCCTGTACGGTATGCCCGCTGCCCGCGGCAACGGCTGCATGACCTATGTGAAGAAGGCATGGCTGGATGCGGTCGGCATGGATGTGCCTACCAACTTCGACGAGTACTATGCGATGCTGCAGGCTTTCACCACCCAGGATCCTGACGGCGACGGCAAGAACGATACGTACGGTGTTTCCGCTGCAGGCTTTGTCGGCGGCGAGGCTCCTTACATCAACTATCTGGCGGAGTTCTATCAGGATGCGTATCCTTCTTTCTATCAGAAGGACGACGGCACCTGGGCGGACGGCTTTACCGAGGATTCCATGAAGGGCGCGATGGAGAGACTGGCGACGGCTTATTCCGACGGCGTCATCGATCCCACCACGCTGACCAATGGTACTTCCGACTGCCGCAACAAGTTCTACGCGGATGAGTTCGGCGTGTTCACCTACTGGGCGGGCACCTGGGCTACCAACTTAAAGACCAATCTGGATGCCAACGGTATTGACAGCGAGCTGATCGCCCTTCCTCCTCTGGCGGAAGTGGGCAAGTATCTTGACCGTATTCCTCCCGTATGGTGCATCACCACCAAGTGTGCGAATCCGGAAGGCGTTTACAAATACTTCATCGAGACCATGCAGGACGGCGGCGAGACCCAGTTTGCCTGGACCTACGGCGTAGAAGGCACCCACTGGTCCACGGCAGCCGAGACCCTCTGGGAAGGCGCTGAGAACGAGACCACCTATGCGGAGGGCGAGTTCCATATGCTGCCCAACCTTGAGAAGCCCGAGACCGCTTACACCAAGGCTCATATCGATCCCATGCTGGCTCTGACCGACCTGACCGCATATCCGGCAGGCGTGACGGAGAATCCGATGGATAAGGCTGTCGCTGAGGAAGCCAAGAATTCCGCAAATGTGTTTGCTGAGAACTGCGTATCCGCCGTCCTGGTTCCTTCCACCGATGTGCTGACCCAGTTAAACGGCGATCTGACCACCTTAAAGAATCAGCTGATCGCTGACGTTACCATGGGTAAGATTACTGTGGACGAAGCGTATGCCCAGTTCGAGTCCGACGGCGGCGCCGACTGGTCCAAGCAGATCGTGGATTCTTTGAATGCGCAGTAACAGATAGGCCGGTTTTGGCAGAACCCTTTGGGGGAAAGAGAAAACAGGATGGGGCCGTGGCTCTTTATGGCCCCATCCTTTCTCATAAGGATAACAGGGGGATCTGCTGCCCGACGGCTGCAGCGGGAGAAGATATTTTTTGAGAGGGAAGAACTGATATGAAGAATAGCAAAACGAAGGCAGTCTCTGCCAGGAAATCATCCGGCAAGAGTTTGGGGGCTCAGATCTACAAATACAGAGGATTCTATCTGATGTTCCTCCCTGTATTTATTTTTGCGTGCGTATTCAATTACCTGCCCATGATCGGGATCCGATACGCCTTTACCAACTATAACGGTATCAAAGAGCCTGTTTTTACCGGATTTGAGAACTTCCAGAGGATGTTCAGCATGGTGAACTTCTGGAAAGCGTTTACCAATACGATCGTGATCAGCGTCGTCAAGCTGCTGCTGACCACGGCTTTTGCGGTCATCGTATCTCTGTTCTTAAACGAGATTGTCAACCTGCATTTTAAGAAGGTGGTGCAGACCATCATCTATCTGCCCCACTTTATGTCATGGGTTGTGACCGCCTCCATTTTTTCTTTGATCCTGGCCCCTACCAGCCACGGCCTGGTGAATACCTTCCTGGTGAATGTGGGGATCCTCGGAGAGGATCAGATGATCTATTTCCTCGGATCGACGAAATGGTGGAGATTTGCTTATTATCTGATCAATATATGGAAAGAAACCGGGTGGCAGACCGTTATTTTCATGGCCACGCTGTCCGGTATCAATACAGAACTGTATGAGGCGGCCTCCATCGACGGGGCCGGGCGCTGGGGCAAGATGCGTTACATCACGTTCCCTGCCGTCGCCAATACGATCCTCACCGTTATCATCCTGAACCTGGCCAAGGTCATGAACCTGTTTGAGTCCGCCTTCGTTCTGCAGAACGACGCGGTGCTGGATACGGCCAACGTTCTGGAAACTTATATCTACTATCAGACCTTTAACAGCGGCTCCATTCCGAACTACGGTTATACCACCGCCATCGGTCTGTTCAAGTCCATCGTAGGCTGCGTACTCGTGCTCGTCTGTAACCAGTGGAGCAAGAAGGTGCGCGACGGCCGGGGCATTGTATAGGAAGGAGGGAACGTGTGATGAAAAAGAAAAAAATTTCTGTTTTTTCCGTTGTGAACGGACTGATCTTCATTCTTCTCGCCCTGATCATACTGGTTCCCATGTGGAAGGTGCTGGTAGACTCGTTCGATCTGCAGACTGCTTATGGTATGAAGCTGTGGCCTGAAAAGCTTGGTCTTGCCGGTTATGAATCCGTGTTCAGCAATCCGACGCTGAGCCGTCCGCTGATCATTTCCTTTGTTACCACGATCTGCGGCACGCTGCTGGCGCTGGCGCTGTGTACCATGGGCGCCTATGTGCTGATCCAGTGGGATATGCCTGGCCGGACGTTCTTCGCCAACTTCCTGCTGTTCACAATGATCTTTAACGGCGGCATGATCCCTACATACTTGGTGCTGAAGGCCCTGCATCTGACCAATACGCTGTTGGTCGTGATCCTGTTCCCGGCCCTGAATGTCTATAACCTGGTGCTGATGCGCAACTTCTTTGAGGGCATCCCGGCCAGCCTGTTTGAATCGGCGAAGCTGGACGGATGTTCCCCGATGCAGACCTTTATCCGCATCGTGCTTCCGATGTCCAAGGCGGCCCTGGCCTCCATCGGCCTGATGTACGCGGTGACCTACTGGAACGATTACACCCACTACAAACTGTATATTACAGATTCCAGGTGGTATAACTTCCAGATGAAGCTGCGGGGCATGACCATGGGCAGCGACCTGCCCACCGCAGTTGGATCCGCGACGGAGAATACCGTAAAGAACGCGGCCATCATCGTGGTGATCCTGCCGTTCATGATCGCCTATCCTTTCCTTCAGAAATACTTCGTGAAGGGCGTGAACGTAGGCGCGGTAAAAGAGTAAAACGATTTCGCAGGGAGGCCCTCCGGGTCTCCCTGTTTTCCTGCAGGACGTTCCGGATGGGCGTCCGTGTTTTTTGGGATAGGAGAGAGGCATGAATAAGATATTCTGGGCGGGGGATTCCACGGTGGCCCACAACAGTTTTCTGAGCTATCCGCAGACCGGCATCGGGCAGGCGTTCCCCATTTTCGTAAAGCGGGATGTGCTGGTGGAAAACCATGCGATGAACGGCCGGAGTACCAAGAGCTTTATGGATGAAGGCCGCCTTGCCGCGATCGAGGAGCGGATCGGGGAGGGGGATTTTCTGTTCGTCCAGTTTGGACACAACGATGAAAAGATCGCCGATCCGTCCCGGTATACGGAGCCTTTTTCCACCTTCCAGGATAATTTGGCCCAATTTGTGGAAACGGCCAGAAGGCATGGCGCCTGGCCGGTGCTGATCACCCCTCTGGAAAGGCGTTGTTTTTTGCCGGATCACACGTTGGGACCGGGGGAACACGGCCCGTATGTGGAAGGAATGAAGCAACTGGCGCAAAGGCTGTCGGTGCCTCTGATCGATCTGCATGCCAAAAGCCGCCGGGTACTTACGGAAATGGGGGAGGAGCAGAGCCGGCAGCTCTATATGCATCTGGAGCCCGGGAAATACGCCTCCCATCCCGAGGGACTGACGGATAATACGCATCTGCAGTACGCGGGCGCGGTCACATACGGAAACTGCGTTGCCCAGGGCTTAAAGGAGCTGGGCGGCAGATATGCAAAGCTTCTGATAGAAGGGTATTGACCCCGTTTTGAGAGGAGGCGCGCCGTTTGACGGCAGTGAAAAATGGCAAAGAGGATCAATCGTGACCTGATATTGGGCGGCAGCATGTGGAAAGCGATCCTGTCTATTTCCATTCCGGTAGTCATCAACAGCTTTCTGCAGACGATGTATAACCTTACGGATACCTACTGGCTGGGGAAGCTGGGTACTTACGAACTGGCTGCGATCAATCTGGTGACGCCGCTGCAGAATATCGTGATCAATATGGGAAGCGGCATCACCGTGGCAGGCTCCGTCCTGATCGCCCGCTATGTGGGCGCGAAACGGGATAAGGAAGCCCAGTCCATGGCAAATCAGGTGTTCGCCTGTTCCATGATCTTCGCGGTGGTGTGCGCAGGCTTGATCTTTTTGTTTACGCCGGGCATCGTGGTCTGGCTGGGCGCCCGGGATGAAACGCTGACGTATGCGCGCGTGTATATGCAGATCGTCATACTGGATATGCCCTTTCTCTATACCGTGAACATATTCGCGGCCATTCATCAGGCCCAGGGGGATACGGTCCGCCCTATGTTTTTAAACCTGGGAGGCATCAGCCTGAACATGATCCTGGATCCGCTGTTCATGCTCGTATTCCATTGGGGCGTCGCGGGGGCGGCGCTGGCCACGGTGTCGGCGAAGGCCGTTCCGGCCGTTGTAGCCTTCTGCCTTCTGCATCGGAAAGAGCAGGCCGTCCGTCTGAAACTGCGGGGCATGAAATTCGAAGCGGAGAAGTTAAAAAGCATCCTCGTGATCGGCCTGCCCACGGCCATCGGAGGCAGCACCATGCAGCTTGGCTTCCTCCTGATGAGCCGGAACGTGTTCGCCTATGGGACGCAGGCCATGGCGGCTTACGGCATCGGCAATAAAGTTAACAGCACCATCACGCTGCCATCTACGGCGGTCGGTTCCGCGGTGGCCACCATTGTGGGACAGAATGTGGGAGCGGGACAGATGGATCGGGCGCAGAAGGGGTATCTTCTTTCCCGCCGCATGAGCGTGGTTTTTCTGTTCATCTGCGGCATGATCCTGTCCAGGAGGGCGGTATCCACGGCGGTGG
>X22_European_Rabbit__coassemble_233_pt1 | contig 12327 bp, 11 predicted proteins | sample X22_European_Rabbit__metabat2_low_PE_003 | metagenome-assembled genome bin X22_European_Rabbit
AATCGGTCGAGGGCTTATCCTGTAAGGTTGTGGGAAGAAGGATGTGAGAGGTTAGGTTTGGTGTTCAGTTTTGAAGGTATAGCGTTTACAAAGCCTTTATTCAGCGAAGAATAGGGGCTTTTTTGCGGTTTGGAGGACGGGATGCAGGATCGGCGGAAGATGGCCCTGAAACAGAATATCGAGGACGCGCAATACGTCCTGGTGGGAATCGGCGCCGAGTTTGCACAGCGTTTGGAGCCAATGGAACAGGACGCTTTTTACGCATCCCTGGCCGATCAGGCCCGATCGGATGCCTTTGAAGGACAGATACGGCAATATCTGCAGTTCCATTATCTGAAAAGACATCCGGACAAACGGATTTTGGACGCATATGGACAACTGGCATCCCTTCTGGAAGGAAAGGATTACTTTATTGTATCGCTTTGCACGGATGATTTGATCTATGAGACAGGGCTGGATCCCTCCAGGATCGTGACGCCCTGCGGCGGCTGGCACGCCATGCAGTGCGGCCGGGAGTGCGTGACGGATCAGGAGCCTCTGGTGACGGACGAAAACGTGATGCGGGAGCTTTTAAGCAGCATCGACGAGTGCGATGGAGAACTGGACGCGATCGACTTTCCCGTGTGTGCGGAATGTAGTGCGCCGCTGTGGTTCAATCAGATCTCTGCGCCGGAATATCGGGAAGAGGGTTATCTGCCCCAGTGGCAGAAGTACACCCGCTGGCTGATGGGAACGCTGAACAGAAAGCTCTGTATCCTGGAGCTGGGCGTGGGGATGCAGTTTTTGCAGATCATTCGCTTTCCCTTTGAAAAGGTGGCGTATGTGAATCAAAAGGCTTATTTTTACCGCGTGCATTCGCGATTATATCAACTGACGGAAGAATTGAAGGAAAAAGGGGTTTCCGTCCCCCAAAACCCGGTGGATTTTTTGCTTTCTATGGAAGAGGAAAAGAAGGATGACGGCGATCATTGACTACGATGCGGGGAATATCAGAAGCGTGGAAAAAGCGCTGCTCTTTTTAGGGGAAGAGACTGTGGTCACAAGAGATCCCGCTGCATTGCTGGCGGCGGACAGAGTGATCCTGCCCGGCGTAGGCGCGTTTGGCGACGCGATGAGACGTCTGCGGGAATTTGGGCTGGTGGAGGTCATCCGTGAGATCGCAGAGCGCGGCACGCCGCTTCTGGGCATTTGTCTTGGCTTACAGCTTTTGTTTGAATCCAGCGAGGAAAGTCCCGGCGAGGAAGGACTGGGGCTGTTAAAGGGGAGAATCCTGCGGATTCCGGAAGGGCTGGACGAATGTGGGCAGCCTATCAAGATCCCGCATATCGGATGGAACGGCCTGGCCCTTTTTCCCGAGGAGGGGTTGAGGAAGAGCAGGCTGTTTTGGGAGCTGCCGAAAGAGTCTTACGTTTACTTCGTACACTCTTATTATCTGAAAGCGGAAGAGGACATCGTTACGGCGAGGACTGGTTACGGCGTATCCATCGACGCGGCCGTGGAAAAAGGGAATGTATTTGCCTGTCAGTTCCATCCGGAGAAGAGTTCCCGGACGGGACTGAAGATCTTGCAGAATTTTTTGCAGTTGGGCAGGGAGGAATAAAGGATGCATACGAAAAGGATCATTCCCTGTCTGGATGTACATGCGGGCAGAGTGGTAAAGGGCGTCAATTTTGTAAACCTGCGGGATGCGGGCGATCCGGTCGAGATCGCGGAGGCTTACGATAAGGCGGGGGCCGATGAACTGGTTTTTCTGGATATCACCGCTTCCGCAGACGACCGAAGCACGGTGGTGGATATGGTGCGCAGGGTGGCGGAAAAGGTATTCATTCCCTTTACGGTAGGGGGCGGCATCCGCACGGTAGAAGATTTTCGGGCTATTTTGCGGGAAGGGGCGGATAAAGTCTCCATCAATTCCTCCGCGATCAATACGCCGGGGCTGATCAGCGACGCGGCCGAAAAATTCGGCAGCCAATGCGTGGTGGTAGCCATCGATGCCAAACGCAGGGCGGATGGAAGCGGCTGGAATATTTACAAAAACGGAGGCCGGATCGATACAGGCATCGATGCTGTAGAATGGGCGGCCCGAGTGGAAAAACTGGGGGCCGGCGAGATCCTGCTGACCAGTATGGACTGCGATGGGACAAAAGCGGGCTATGATATAACGCTGACCAGGACGATCGCGGAAGAGGTTTCCATTCCGGTGATCGCCTCCGGCGGCGCCGGGACGACGGCCCATTTTTATGAAGCGCTGACAAAGGGCAAGGCGGAAGCAGCTCTGGCGGCCTCGCTGTTTCACTATAAGGAACTGGAGATTCAGGAGGTAAAAGGATACCTGAAAGAAAGAGGCGTGCCGGTGCGTTTGTGACGTTTCAGCAGAAGGACGCAGGAGGAAAAAACCATGGCGATGATCAGTAATGACTGGCTCCCGGCTTTGCAGGCCGAGTTTCGTAAACCATATTATGCGCAGCTTTTCCGTTTTGTGCAGCAGGAATACGCCGCCCGGGTGATCTATCCGCCTGCGGACGATATTTTTAACGCCTTTCATTTTACGCCCCTAAAGGATGTAAAGGTGGTGATCCTCGGACAGGATCCCTACCATAACGAGGGACAGGCTCATGGATTGTGTTTTTCCGTACAGCCGGATCAGGAGATCCCGCCGTCGCTGGTGAATATTTATCAGGAGCTGCACGACGATCTGGGCTGCGATATCCCGAATAACGGATATCTGAAAAAATGGGCGGATCAGGGCGTTTTGCTTTTGAACACGGTCCTGACGGTGCGGGCCCATCAGGCCAATTCCCATCAGGGCAAGGGATGGGAACAGTTTACGGACGCGGTGATCGCGGCGGTAAACGCCCAGGACAGGCCGATCGTTTTTCTGCTCTGGGGACGGCCGGCCCAGATGAAGGCCTCCATGCTCAACAACCCGAAGCATCTGATCTTAAAGGCGCCGCATCCCAGCCCGCTGTCGGCCTACCGCGGCTTTTTCGGATGCCGCCATTTCAGCCAGGCCAACGCCTTTTTACAGGCCCACGGGATAAAACCCATCGACTGGCAGATCGAAAACATAGAAACGGAAAAGAGGATTTGACCGATGAAGAAAAATGCGTTTGTAACGAAGGAAGCGATCCAGGAGATCGTAAAAACATATCCTACGCCGTTCCATCTCTACGATGAAAGAGGGATACGGGAAAACGCCCGGAAGGTAAAGGAGGCTTTTTCATGGAATCCGGGCTTCCGCGAGTATTTTGCCATCAAGGCCACGCCCAATCCGTTTCTGGTCAACATTCTGCGCCAGTACGGCTGCGGCGCAGACTGCTCGTCGCTGACGGAGCTGATGCTCTGCAGCGCCATCGGCATGAAAGGCGAAGAGATCATGTTTTCCTCCAACGACACGCCGGCGGAGGAATATGCGCTGGCCGCCAGCCTGGGCGGGATCATCAATCTAGACGATATCACCCATATCGATTTCGTGGAGAAGATCCTGGGAAAGCTGCCGGAGACGATGAGCTGCCGCTATAATCCCGGCGGGGTGTTCACTTTAAGCAATGGGATCATGGACAATCCAGGGGACGCCAAGTATGGCATGACCAGGGAACAGATTTTTAAGGCTTTTACCCTCCTGAAAGAAAAAGGCGTGAAACGTTTTGGCATCCACGCATTTCTGGCGAGCAATACGGTGACCAACGAATATTACCCCCAGTTGGCGAAGCAGCTTTTTGAACTGGCTGTAGAGCTGCAGGAAAAGACCGGCGCCCAGATCGCCTTCATCAATCTGTCCGGCGGCGTGGGGATCCCCTACCGGCCGGATCAGGAGCCCAACGATATCCTGGCCATCGGCGAGGGCGTACACAGGGTTTATGACGAGGTGCTGACTGCAGCCGGTATGGGCGATGTGGCGATCTATACGGAGATGGGCCGTTTCATGATGGGGCCTTACGGGGCGTTGATCACCAAAGCGATCCATGAGAAGCATACCTATAAGGAATATATTGGCGTGGACGCATGCGCGGTCAATCTGATGCGTCCCGCCATGTACGGCGCTTACCATCATATTACGGTGCTGGGCAAGGAAGATGCGCCCTGCGACCATCTGTACGATGTGACGGGTTCCCTGTGCGAGAATAACGACAAATTTGCGATAGACAGAAAGCTGCCGGAGATCGAGATGGGGGATTATCTGTTCATCCACGATACGGGGGCCCATGGCTATTCCATGGGATATAACTATAACGGCAAGCTGCGCAGCGCGGAGCTTTTGCTTAAGGAGGACGGCAGCGTGGAGCTGATCCGCAGGGCGGAGACGCCAAAGGATTACTTTGCCACCTTTGACGGTTTTGATTTTTACCGGGATCTGAAGCTGTGAGCCGTCCTGCATTGGAGAGGGGACAAAAAAAGCTTGCAAACAACGGCCGGGTATGTTAGTATATGTAGTGCCTGCAAAAAGGCTGGCCGGCGTGGCGGAATGGCAGACGCGGCAGACTCAAAATCTGTTTATGGTGACATAGTATGGGTTCAAGTCCCATCGCCGGCAGAAAAGAATGTTCCCACAGCATTAAATGGCTGTGGGAATTTTTGCGTCCAGCAAAACATTTACTCTTTCAATCCGTGCTTTCTCCTCAATTAATAAGTAATATTTCTTCCCTGCAGATTTTGTTGTCCCAATCATAAGCCAGGGACAGAAGAAAATCAATAGGATGCATATTTTTTCCAGTTTGTGCATATACTCGTACAAGAAAACAGATTCGGCAAGGAGGACGAGTTTATGGCCAGAGGCGTCAGGAAACCGATAGAGGAAAAGATCCGGGAAAAGAGGGAAGTGATCGCTTCCCTGAAAAAAAGGATCCAAAAGGAGAACGCAGAGCTGGAGGAGCTGCTCAAGGAAGAGCGGGAACGCAATCTGGAGGCGCTGAACAGCCTGTTATCGGAAATGAATTTGAGTCCGGAAGAGGCGGCAGAGATCCTGAAAAACAATCTGGAACAAAAAGAAGGGGACGCGGCGTGAAGCGTCCCTTTCTTTGTCTGCACTTTGGCGCGCATATATGTAAGAGGCGTCCGCTGATGAAAAGAGGGCTTTAGCCCAGTTCCATGTCGATGCGGATATCGTTGCCCTGGCTATATACATGGCCGATACTGCCGGTGATCAGCGGCATCATCGGCGGAAGATGCCCCAGATCCACATCCATGATGACCGGGACGCGGTGCCGGGAGGCAATGGAAAGAACGGCATCGTAGGCGTTCAGTCCCATCATTTCCTGGCCATAGCATAAGGGACGGCCGATGAGAAAACCGCTCACATGGGAAAACCATCCCGCCTGTTCCATTTGCCACATGGCGCGGCGGATCCCGAAGACATTTAAGTCGCAGGACTCCAAAAACCAGAGGATACCGTCGTCACGGTATTTTTCCGTGAAAGCGGCAACCCGGTCAAAACGGGTGCCCGTCAGGTTCACCAGACAATCCATACAGCCGCCCAGCAGCCGTCCGGAAAACGCCAGCTCCTTATCCGGATATTTGCGCAGGATCCTGGGCTGGGTCACCTGGTAGGGCGCAAAAGGCTGTTCTTCATTTTTTTCGGAGTCCTTTTCCCAGAGCGGATAGCCGGATACCGAAAGCTGCCTGCCGGCCAGCAGAAAAAAAGCGTCCTCAATGGAAGGATGCCATGGCTCCATGCCAAAGGCCGCCGCGTTGGGGCCGTAAATGGCGGCGGTATCGCACAGCGTCGCCAGCAGGAAAGAAAAGTTGGTGTTGTCGGAATAGCCCATGAACCATTTGGGGGCCGCTTCGGCCAGCGCAGAAAAATCCAGATATTCCAGGATTTCACACATCAGCTCCCCGCCGCCGCAGGAGATCAGACAGTTGTTTTCTTTTTTCAGATAATATTCCATCAGTTCCGCGGCGCATTTTTGCGGCGTGTTGCTGATCCCGATACCGCAGCCCTCATAGCAGTTGGGGCCGGGATCGAGACGGTAGCCCTGTTGGGCAAATTTGCGCTGCGCGTTGTCAAAGGCATCCCGATAGGGAGAGGTATTGCAGCCAAAGGAAGGGGCGACAAAACCGATGGTGCCTGAGGGCGGTAAAAAGGGGGCGTATCGCATGGGAATCCTCCATTCTGCCGTTAAAAGAACGGCGCTCATAAGTTTTTTATCCTGCGGTCAGAAAAAGGGAGAAAAAGGATCAGCCGATCTTCACGTTGTCCGTGGGATCGATAAAGCCTTCTCCAAAGACCGTGTTGGTTTCCGTGATCATAACGAAGGCCTGGGGATCCGCAGCGTAGGCGGCATGGCGTACCTTATAGGCCTCCGATTTGGAACAGGCGCACAGGAGGACCTGACGGTCCATTTGCGTATAGGAGCCTTTTGCCAGGATCAAAGTGGAGCCTCTGGCGCAGGAACGGTCGATCCCCCGGGCCACTTCCTCCCCGGCTGTGGTGATGATGATGGCCAGTTTCCCGGCCTCCGTGCCGTACATGATCTTATCGATGACTGTGGAGGCCACGAAAGTAGCGATCAGGCCGTAGAGTACCGCGTCCACGTTGCCGAATACCGGCCAGCCCAGCAAAATGACGACCAGATCGATGGACATGGTGACGGCGCCGATGGACAGATGGGGCCGCAGCAGCTTGATGGACATGGTGAGAAAATCCGTACCGCCGGTAGAGGAACCGCGCATATAGATAATAGCCAGGCCGCTGCCCATACAGACGCCGTAAAAGAGGGCGGACAGCATGGAGCTGCCCTCATAGCAGGGCAGCAGCGGGAAGATCAGATCCAAAAAGAGGGTGTTGATTAGAATGGTGCGCACAGTCTTTTGCAGAAAGCGGCGGCCGATGATCCGATAGCTCAAAAGGATCAGAGGGATGTTCAGGATCAGGGATACGGTACCGATGGGAAATCCCCAGAGCGTATGGATGATCAGGGACAGGCCGGAGATCCCGCCCGGCGCGAATCCGGCCTTGCTGGCAAAGGAATAAACGCCGGCGGCGTACAGCGCGCTTCCGACGATATCGCTGATCAGATCCAGAATGAAGTCACGTTTTAATCGCATTTCCCTCTCCCCCGGGCAAGGTTTCTGCTCTCATTTTCCCATGGAAAAAAGGAAATGTCAAGCTGCCGCCCCCGCATCGCGAAGGCGTAAAAACGCCGGTAAAACGAAAGCAGGCCTTATTTTTTTGCTTCCGGCAGGCGCGTCCGAAAGATCTGGTGGGCGAGCTGCTTGGCGTTGAAGGGGATCAGAGGATAAAGATAGCTTTGATCGCTGATGGTACGGTTTGTCACGATGCTTATGACCAGTACCGCAATGCCTGCCACATAGCCCCATACGCCGAACAGGGCCGTCAGGATCAGGTTGAGGATCCGCATAAATTTCAGGGCGTAGCCCAGTTCATAGCTGTTCTGGGTATAGTTGGCCACCGCGACAAAGGACATGTATAACATGACCTCGGCGTTAAACCAGCCGCTCTTTACGGAAAACTCGCCCAGCACCAGGGCCGCCAGCACGGAAAGGGGCGTGCTGAGCATATTGGGGGTATTTACCGCCGCCAGCTTCAGCCCGTCGATGGCCAGCTCCAGGATCAGAAACTGCCAGATCAGGGGGATGTTGACGGTATCCTGCACCATAACAAACTCAAAGCCCTTGGGGATCCACTGTGGATATTCCATGAGCAGCAAAAAGGTGGGCGTCAAAAAATAGGTGATCAGCGCGATCAACATTCTCGACAACCGCAGGTAAGTGCCCGTGATGGGAGGGAAATAGTAGTCGTCCGCTTCCTCCGCTACATCGAAAAAGGACGTCGGCGTGATCATGGCCGAAGGGGAGTTGTCCACCAGAAGGATGATGTTTCCCTCCAACACCTGGGCCGCGGCGGTATCCGGCCGCTCCGTATATTTGAATTTGGGGAACGGGTTGTACCATTTGCGCTGGTACAGACATTCTGCCAGGCTTTCCTGGTTTAAGGTCAGCGCGTCCACCTGCAGGCTGCTGATGCGGTTCTTGATCCGCTGCAAAAAGGCGAGGTCCGCCCGGTCCTGCATATAGCAGAGGACGATATCTGTCTGGGAGCTTTTTCCCGCCCGCATCATTTCCATCCGAAGCTGCGGGCTTCTGATCCGACGGCGGATCAGCGCCGTGTTGAACACGATCGTCTCCACAAATCCGTCCTTTGACCCGCGCATGACCTTATCCTTTTCCGGCTCCGACACGCTGCGGGCCGGATAGGTTCTGGCGTCTATGAGGATGCACTTTTCATAGCCCTCGATGAAAAGGGCCACCACGCCGGACATGACCGCATACTCGATCTGCGCCCAGTCGTCCTGTAGGTCCACTTCGCCGTAGGGGACCAGCTGCTTGCTCATTTCGTGGGCGTCCTGGGGCATCTGATCCGCCGTGATTCCCATGAAATGCTGCATCAGCTTCTGCATGACTTCATCCTTGCAGAAGCCGTCGATCATATACAGGCAGGCTTGCTTTTTCCCAATTTCCACTACCCGGTAAAGCACGTCGAAATTCGTTCCGACGCCCAGCCGTCCGCCCAGATACGTCATGTTTTCCGATAGGCTTGCGCTCATTTTTTCCATGATAAAAACTCCCTTCCAGAACTTTCTGACTATTCTGTCCGTTCAAAAGATTTTTATGCGCCGGCGGTGTTTAGGAGAAGGCGCTGCAATAATTATAGGAGAAGGCGCTGCGTCAAGGTGGTTGACTTTGACGGCGCTTTGTGACAAAATAGGGATACATTCACGCGTCCTCCCGTCAGACACAGCACAGGGAGGAGACAAGATCGGAGGAAGGAACATGAAGATCAGGACTCGTTTTGCGCCCAGCCCCACAGGGCGTATGCATGTGGGGAACCTGCGGACGGCGCTGTATGCCTATCTGATCGCCAAACACGAGGGCGGCGATTTTATCCTGCGCATCGAGGATACGGATCAGGAACGCTATGTGGAAGGCGCGGTGGAGATCGTTTACAGGACTTTGCGCAGGACAGCGCTGATCCACGACGAGGGGCCCGATAAGGACGGCGGCGTAGGCCCTTATGTCCAGAGCGAGAGACAGGCGGCGGGGATTTATCTGAAATATGCGAAACAGCTTATCGAGAAGGGAGAGGCCTATTACTGTTTCTGCGATAAGGAGAGGCTGGCCACCCTGACCCGCACCGTGGCGGGCAAGGAGATCAACGTCTATGACAAGCACTGCCTTCATCTTACCAAAGAAGAGGTGGAAGAGAAGCTGGCGGCGGGCGTGCCCTATGTGATCCGGCAGAACAATCCCACCCAGGGGACGACGACGTTCCACGATGAGATCTACGGCGATATTTCCGTGGACAATGCGGAGCTGGACGATATGATCCTGATCAAGTCGGACGGCTTTCCCACCTATAATTTCGCCAACGTGGTGGACGATCATCTGATGGGCATTACCCATGTGGTAAGGGGCAACGAATATCTGTCCTCCTCGCCCAAATATAACCGGCTTTACGAGGCGTTCGGCTGGGAGGTACCGGTCTATGTGCATTGTCCGCTGATCACCGATGAAAACCATCAGAAGCTGGCCAAGCGGAGCGGCCACTCTTCCTTTGAGGATCTGCTGGAGCAGGGCTTTCTGACCGAGACGATCATCAATTTCGTGGCGCTTCTGGGCTGGAGCCCGGAAGGGGACAACGAGATCTTTTCTCTGGAGGAGCTGGTGAAAGCCTTTGATTACCGGAGAATGTCCAAATCGCCGGCGGTCTTTGATTATACGAAGCTCAGATGGATGAACGGCGAGTATTTAAAGGCGATGGACTTTGACCGTTTTTACGGGATGGCGGAGCCTTATCTGAAAGCGGCCCTGACCAAAGGGCAGGATTTACAGAAGATCGCCCGGATGGTCAAGACCAGGATCGAGGTCTTTTTGGATATCGCGGAAATGGTGGACTTCTTTGAAGAGCTGCCGGATTACGATCCGCAGATCTATGTCCATAAGAAGATGAAGACCACCCGGGAGAGTTCCCTGGAGGTGCTGACAGAGCTTTTGCCGGTTCTGGAGAAACAGCAGGATTACAGCAACGACGCCCTATATGCAGCGCTTTTGTCCTATGTGGAGAAGAAGGGCTGCAAGAACGGGCAGGTGCTATGGCCGGTACGTATCGCGGTATCCGGGAAACAGATGACGCCTGCAGGCGCTACGGAGATCATGGAGATTTTGGGCAGGGAGGAATCCCAGGCGCGGATCCGCAGGGGGATTGAGCTGCTGCAGTAATTTTTTTGACAGGAGTACCCGATTTTGGAGGGAAACGAACAACAGAACAGAGCAATCAGATGGAACACGGGACCCGCGCTGGTTTTGGCCGGGCCCGGTTCCGGGAAGACCTTTACCACCGTAGAACGGGTGCGGTATCTGATCCGGGTCCACAAAGTGGATCCATCGAACATTCTCGTGATCACATTCACCAGAGCGGCCGCCCGGCAGATGCGGGACCGCTTCTTTCGCAGGATGGAGGACGAAAACCTTCCGGTCTGCTTCGGCACATTTCACGCCGTCTTTTTTCAAATTCTGAAAAGTTCCTATCATTATCCGCAAAACTGTATCCTCAAAGAAAAGGAAAAAAGGGAATATCTGCGTATCGTTCTGGCCGGCCTGCCCGAAGAGGACAGAGAAGGGATTGCCCGGGGAGAGGACTGGGAGGAAGGGCTGCTGGCGGAGTTTGGATATGTGAAAAACTGCGGACAGATGTCCGGGGATTTTCGGAGCGCCTATCTGGAACCCGCCGGCTTTCGGAAAACGTTTCTGGCCTTTCAGCGGCTGCTGCAGGAGATGGGAAAGCTGGATCTGGACGATTTCGCGGCGGCGGTCAAGCATTTGTTTACGACCTGCCCGGAGGCGCTTCAAAGGTGGCGGGAGCAGTTTTCCTATATCCTGGTGGATGAATTTCAGGACATCAACGCTGCCCAGTATGAGGTGGTAAAGCTTCTGGCGGGAGAGCAAAAAAATCTGTTTGTGGTGGGGGACGACGATCAAGCCATTTACGGATTCAGAGGTTCGGATCCCGCCATTATGCGCCGGTTCGTCCAGGACTATCCCCAGGCGGTACAGATCAGCCTGTCCGTCAATTACCGGAGCCTGCCGGGGATCGTGAAAACGGCGGGACGGCTGATCGGGGAAAACAAAAACCGGTTTCCGAAGCATATCGAAGCGGGGAGAACGACGGGACAAAAGCAGGAGGGAGATTTTTGGGGATGGGAAGGTTTTACCGAGGATAACACCGTGCTTTTGCGCGCCTTCGCGGACAGACGGCAGCAGGCCCGGGCGGTCGCCGCAGAACTGGCGAAGATCCGAAGGGCCAATAGGTCGGCGAAGGCTTCCGAAAAAGCCGGGCAGCCCGTTACGGCCGCCGCCATATTCCGCACCAATTCCGACGCGCTTCTTTTATCGGAAGAACTAAAAAAGGCAGGGATTCCCTTTACGCTGCGGGAAAAGCTCAAAAGCCCATACGCCCATCCGGTGTGCCGGGATCTGCTGGCCTATCTGGAATTTGCCAAAGGACGGCGGAGCCGGGAACTGTTTTTTAGGATCATGAACCGGCCCTGCCGCTATCTGTCCCGCAGGTCCTGCAGTCGGGAACGCATTTCGTTAGAGGAGCTGGCCTTTTTTTACCGCAGGGAAGCCTATATGGAACCGATCCTGACAAAGCTGCGAAAGGATATTGGCTATCTGGCGGGAATGGATCTGTACGCAGGGGTCAATTATATCCGCAGGGGCATAGGCTATGAGGAATGGATGAAAAAGGAGATGGAAGAAAAAGCCTATCGGGAGGGGAAGGAAATGGCGGATTTTTTCCAGGAGAGCATGCGTCAGTTTCATACGGTAGAGGAGGTAAAAGAACATATCGAAAGCTATGAGCGTTCCCTGCAAAAAGCTGTAGCGGGGAACGAAGAGGAAAAGGAAAATCCCGTCGCCCTCATAACCATGCACGGCTCCAAGGGACTGGAATACGACGTGGTTTTTCTGCCCGACTGCAACGAGGGGATTGTCCCCCATAAAAAAAGCGCCAAAGGGGAGCAGATCGAAGAAGAAAGGCGGATGTTCTATGTGGGGATGACCAGAGCCAGGGAAAGGCTGTATATCAGCTGGGTGGGCGGATCGAAGGAGGAACCGGGTTTTGTTTCGCGCTTCCTGGGGGATATGGGCTATCGGGAACCTTACCGGAATTAAGACAAAAAGAAAGCGGAAGCTCTGCCGGGCAGAGCTTCCGCCGTTACCTCTGCTTGTCCCGCCGGATCGTAGCGCGGTCAGTCTTCGTCCTCTGCGTCGCTGAGTTCGTCAAATTCGCAGTTATCCAAAAACTCG
>X22_European_Rabbit__coassemble_238_pt1 | contig 12180 bp, 15 predicted proteins | sample X22_European_Rabbit__metabat2_low_PE_003 | metagenome-assembled genome bin X22_European_Rabbit
CGGATTCGGGACTTTCACCCGTTAGAAACGTGCGCCGCCGGGCGCACGATAAAAATGAAGAGGGGCGGATAACCGCCCCTTTTCAAATTCTACCAATCCAATATCTGTATCTGATCGGCAATATCATTAAGACATTTTCCACCAAATAATGGAGCGCTCATAACATCATCGATACTGTGTACATCCTTTTCAGCCCCATTGCAATAAATGTGAAACAGAGTAGGCTTAAATGGGTCTATATGACACTCTAACCCATTATATTCAAACTCCATGAGAGTACAAAACTCTAATAGCCTTTTTTTAATTTGCTCTGTCTTATAAGATGTCACTATTATCACCTCGCTCCTGTTCATTTAATTCTCTAGCTTCGCTTCTTGTAAAATTCCCAGCATTGTCCCAGCGATAGTCATGAGCATGTTCACCGTGCTTTCCTAGCAGTTCTTCCGTCTTATGACCATGCCCATTGTTGCTAATCTGCAATGTTTGTTTTCCGTCATTCCCGTAATAATTACGATCTATACCGCCTTTTGCATTTGTGTACTGTGTGATACTATTTGGTTTCCCCGTCACGGATGTTCTCTTCACCTTTATTATATCTTGCCCGGCGGCGTTTTTCAACACATTTGCGCTCTGGTATCGTGTCGCGGCTCCATTTGCCGCCGCTGATTGCTTGCGTTTGAATCCCGCTACCTTTATACGGTCGTACTGTTTCTGAAGATCGTTGCTCTGGCAGAAATCATCATAGGTTTTATTCTGCGTCCGCAGACGGTACGACAGCTTATCATAAGCACCTAATATGTCTCCTGTTTTTCGCAATCTTCTACCAGAATATCTATCATCTGCCTTGGCGTTACCACAAAAGATCTGTCTGGAAAATGCTTTCTGTTTCCAGTCACGAGATATGCATCTTTTGATTTTCTCCCTTCCATAACGACTTCATAAAACACTCGATCCTTCAGGTCTGGAAATTTGATGTCCAATTCATCCACATCCATATCCATATAAATCCCGAGCCACTCTATTTCTCCGACCACTCCCTCAATGATGTCCTCTGTGAAGTGAAATTTTGGTCTTTTAAGAACTTCTCAGTACTCATGGACAATAGAAACATTTAAAAGCGGAACTATCGTTCCGTTAAAGGTAAGCTCCAGTACATTGCCGGGTACGGAATCCCATTTCAGCATGGCGGAAACAAGGACATTTGTATCAATGACTACATAATATTTCATGCTGTCTCACTTTCTTGCCGCAGATATTTCCGCATTGATCTCCTCAAGTGTCATTTCAGAAATCCCGTTTTCAGACGCAATACGGCTGGCAGCCTTCATCGCAGCCAGTCCCCGGTTTTCAGGCTCCTTCTCAAGCTTCATACTGAACGGAATCCCATTCTCCAGAATCAGCCTGGACATACACATCCTCAGATATGTCTGAAGGTCTATCCCAAGTCTTTCGCAAATGTCGATTGCTTTGCGTCGTGCGGTTTCCTCCGCGCGGAATTGAACCAGCGTATTTGCCATAAATTGGGCCTCCTATTTCCCCTTGCTCATATTAAACCACTTTTTTGATTACATTTGCAATCATATGATAACATTTTTCATTACATTCTTCCCTTTCAAGATAGTCTTCCTCAATACGTTTCTTCCATTCTTTGGTGATGGGGCGGGATTCCCTTACTTTACAGATGGTCTCACTCAAAACTTCATGATTGAGCCGGATCTCACGGCTGTCAGGATTGCGCCGCCGATGGTGTCGGCTTCAAGTTTCAAAAATGTAGCTGTCTGGTTTCTCTTACAACCGCATATTTCCCTGCATCCAGTCCTTCATCACCCCGAAAAATTCCCGCAGCATATTGTTGGGAAGAAAATAGGCGCTCACCGCAGCCCCCATTCCCACCGCCTGGGGAAACCCCTGCCTTTTGGCCAGTTGCACGCTCCGATACACATGGAACCGGTTGGTGACCACGCCCACTTTCGTCTCCCCTTCCGGGATCAGGCGCCGGGAATAGGCCAGATTTTGCTGCGTATCATGGGACTGATCCTCCAAAAGGATCCTTTTTCGGTCGATTCCCCTGTCCACCAGATAGGCGCACATGCCCTCCGCCTCGCTGACCGGTTCATTGGTCCCTTTCCCACCGGAAACCACGCAGAGCGTATCCGGATTTTTGGCCAGATAGTCCGCCGCGCAGTCCAGCCGGCGCGCCAACGCAACGCTGGGGCCGTTTTCTTTCATCTGCGCGCCCAGCACGATGATATAGGAAAGTCCCGGCTCCCCTTTTTCAAAAAAGCGGGACAGCACCAGTCCTTCCACCAGGCAAAACAAAGCCAGACCAATGCCGGCCATGATCAGACATGCCGTTTTTACAAAATGGGGCCAGGCGACGAACACATCCCGCTTCAGGCCCCATCCCAGCCCTGTGAAAGCGGCTGCCAGCATAAACCAGACCAGATAAAACTTCGTGCCTGCTGCCCCTGTGAAAATAACGCCTATCGCATAGACCGCGCACATGACGGCCAGCGCGTAACAAAACAGAACCATCGCTTTTTTCATCCTCAATCCCTCCGCCGGAATCTATCTTAGCATACTTTCTATGACAGAAGGGAGTTTTCAAAAAACCTTAATCCATTCTTTCCCAATTCTTAAAAGGGGCGGCCGGAGACTACGCTGTCCCCGGCCGCCCTGCCCTTTTTTCCTGCATTTGCTCCATAGGTCAGCCCGTGCTGCCAAACCCGCCGTTTCTCACGCCGTCGGCGCAGTCGTCCTCCGTGATCCCATAGGGGAAGAAAATCCCCTGCAGAAAGCCTTCCCCGGCTTTCACCGAAAGCACCTTCCCTTCGTTGGAGTCGTTGGTGAGCCTGGCCATGATATGCCCTTCGTTATCGGAAAAATAATAATCGCTGTCGATGATGCCCACCGTATTGTTCAACTGCAGGCGGAATTTGAACCCCTGGCCGCTGCGGGGGAAATTGCACAGCACCCAGTCTTCCTCCATCCTGGCCCGGATCCCCGTGGGGATCTTAATCGTTTCTCCCGGCTGCAGCGTAAAATCCACCGGGGAAAGATAATCATAGCCGGCACTGCCCGCCGTGGCGCGCCGGGGCAGACGGATCGCTTCATAAACCGCTTTGGCCTCCGCCTCTCCCCGCTCAGGAAACGTATCACAGAAATCCTTCGTATACTGCTGCAGGCTCACCTTTTCAAACTTCGCTATCCTTCGCATGCCGCCCTCCCTACATCCGTCGGCCCTTCATCAAAATCGACCGCATAATCTCCACAGTACAACACCGGTTCTTCCGGCCTTTTCTTTCGCAGCGTGGCCGGCACGTCGATGACCCTCTGGTTTTTGCTGCCCTTCCACAGCAGCTTCACATCCTTTGTCTGCGCTTCGAATTCGCCGTCCACACAGACGTCCACATAACGCATGACGGGGAACTGCCAGATGTCCTCCCAGAGCGCCCCCGTGTAGAGCCAGACCGTCTTGTCCGGATAGCGCTCCTTTACTTCCCGCGCCAGGGCGCGGACAGCCGGCCGGTTGGCCGGATGCAGCGGATCGCCGCCGGAAAAGGTCAGGCCCGCGATATACTTCTGATCCAGTTGGGCGAAGATCTCTTTTTTCGCGTCCTCATCGAACAAAAGGCCGCCCTCTGGATCCCAGGTGATGGGATTGTGGCAATCCCGGCAGCAATGCTCGCAGCCGGCCACCCAAAGGACAACGCGGAGGCCGTCGCCATTGCGCATATCGTCCTTCGTGATATCATGGTAGCGCATTACATGGATTTCCTTTCCGCGATCTCCGCCATTTTGGCATCGTTTAAGCGGGTGTCCCCGTGTACCCTGGAATAGGACAGATAGCCGTTCATGCGGTCTATCTTAGTCAGGTTGCGGCTGCCGCAGACCGGACAGACGTCCATTTCCAGTTCCTGATGGCCGCAGTCGTCGCAGTAGGCCAAAGAAAGGTTCACGCCCTCATAATAGCCCAGATCCATGGCACGCCGGATCAGCGTGCGCACCGCGTCCAGATTATAGTCGATGGGATATTTCACATACTGGATCTTGCCGCCGTTGAAGAGATCCCAGAAGCGCCCCTCCAGATCCTGCTTCTCGATGGGCGTGATATCCTCGGTCACATGACAGTGGAAGGAGTTGCTCACATACTCCCTATCGGAAACGCCCTCCACGATACCGTATTTGCGGCGGAACTGCTTCACCTGCAGCCCGCACAGGCTTTCCGCCGGCGTCCCGTAAATGGCGTAGAGCCTGCCGTCCGCTTCCTTGTATTCGTTCACCTTCGCATTGATATGCTCCATGACCTCCAGCGCAAACTGCCCATCTTCCACCAGGGACTTGCCGTTGTAGAGCATCTGCAGCTCGTTCAAGGCCGTGATGCCAAAGGAAGCGGTAGCGGAATACAGCAGCGGTTTGATCTTATCCGTCAGCTTCAGATGGCCGCCCAAAAAGCCGCCCTCACAGTAAGCCAGCGGATTGGTGGAGGCGCGCATTTCGCCCAGATAGGCGTAGGTGCGCAGATGCAGTTGGCGGATCAGCTCCAGATAATAGTCCAGCACCTCGTAAAAATCCCTGCTCTCATGCCGCGCCCTGGCCAGGATCATGGGCAGATGCAGCGACACCACGCCGATATTGAACCGCCCCACAAATACCGGCACGTCCTGATCGTCCGCGGGATGCAGGCCGCCCCTCTCGTACCAGGGGGACAAAAACGCGCGGCAGCCCATGGGAGAGACGATCCTGCCGTACTTTTTATACATGCTGGGCACATACCCCCTGCCGGTCAGAGAGAGCCAGTCGGGATACATGGTCTTGGAGGAACAGCGCACCCCCGCTTCAAACACGTCTTCCATGGGTTTGCCGGGGCCGTGCAGGTTTTCATCATATAAAAAGACGATCTTGGGGAACAGCACCGGTTTTTTGCGCCCTTCCTTTCCCTGCCCCCTGCGTCTGACGTTGAGCATACAGATCGTCGCCAGCTTTGCAAAACGCCCGGTACCGGTGCCGGCCGTCACGGTGATGAAAGGATAATCGCCCCTGCTGCTGGCCACGGTGTTGAACTTATATTCCCAGCCCTGGAAGCCCTGCTCCATCTCCCGCACCACGTCCTGGTACGCCACCTCCTCCGCTTTCTCCCGGCCAAGGCCAAGCCCCGTATATTTGGCCACGTTGCGGTCGTAGGACTTCTGGGCGTAGGGCTCCAGGATCAGCTCCACGTTGGGCACAGTAAAGCCGCCGTACTGCTGGCTAGCCGCGCTCAGCACGATATCGCCGATCACGTCGAAGGCCACATCCAGGGTCTTTGGCTCGTTATACCAGATGTTCCCCATCTCGAAGCCGCCCTTTAACACATTCGCCACATCGAAAAGGCAACAGTTCATGGTGTCCCTCCGGGCGGACATATCGTGGATATACAGATAGCCGTCCCGGCAGGCCTGGATCTCTTCGGTCGTCATAAAGAATTTCTGATACAGTTCCTTGTTGAGCTGGTTGAAGATCAGGCTGCGCTTGGTGGAGACCAGGGCGGAATCGGTGTTGGAATTTTCCTTGTCGCCGATATACATGATGGACTGGCTCTTTTTGTATACGTCGTCCAGCATCCGCACGAAGTCCTGCTTGTAGTTGCGGTAATCCCGGTAGCTCTTGGCCACGATGGGCTTCACCTGCTCCAGCGCGCTCTCCACGATGTTGTGCATCAGGGCGATGGGCACCTCCGTCAGCCCCATTTCGTCCACCTTGTCCACCACATGCTGGCAGATCTGCCTGTTCTCTGCGTCAGTAAAACGGGTCAGCGCCCGGTACGCGCTTTTCCCGACGGCATTCACCACCTTCTGGACGTTGAAATCCTCCTTGCTGCCGTCCTTTTTGATCACGACCACTGGAAGCTTCGGTAAAAACTCCTTCGCGAAATCCGTTTCCATTTCCATCTTCCCGTCTAGCTCTGCCATCTGTGCGCCTTCCTTTCCGCCGCGCCAAAAGGATGCGGCGTCTGTTTTCTCTCCTTTAGTTTTCTTCCCCATATACGGATACGATATCCTGCAAATGTCTGCGATAGGCGCTGACTACTTCAGGCGGCCCTGCCAGCCGCACCTGGCTTCCCAGTCCCGCCAGCCACCCGAAAAACTGCCCGCTGACGGCCACCGTTACCCGCGCCTGAAAATGGCCGTCGTCCACGCGGCGCATTCGCGTGTCCTTCCCAAATCGGTCCATGACCACGCCGGCCATCCCGTTGGGGAAAACCAGATTTACCTGGGTTACCTGCCCTCCGTACATGCCAAAAGTACGGTTCGCATACGCCGGCAGATCGAAATGGGAAAATTCCTCTTCCCCCTGCCGTTTCTCCTCCAAAAGACCGATCCGCTGCATCTTGTCCACCCGGTAATGCTTGATCATTGCGGCCTCTCCGTCAAAGCCGATCATATAATAATTCTCATCGCTCCACAGAAGCGCCCAAGGGCTGACCCGGTACAAGGCCCCTTCCTTGCGCGGATGCAGTTTGCCGTCCAACCCCCATTCCATATACAAAAAGGACACCTGCACCTGCTCCTGCAGGGCGCGGTGAATGGCGTCCACATTGTAATAGATGTTCTCCTGTTCCGTCTTGATGCGTCCCGCCACATAGACCTGGCGCTGGAGCTGGCGTCCCTCCTCCCGGCTGGCAAACCTCTCCAGCTTGCCGATCAGCTCCCTGGATTTTCTGGCCGTCATGAACTTGGACGCCTGCACCGCGTCCACCAGCAGCTTCAGTTCCGGGAGTTCAAACTCCCGGCTGCCCAGATAATAACCTCCCTGGGTCCTGGATTTTACGAAAACGATATCATATCCAAAGCTGCGCAACTGTTCGATATCGTCATAGACCGATTTGCGCTCCGCCTGGATCCCGTAAGCCTCCAGCCGCTGCAGAAGGGCCGCCGCCCCCAGCGGATGCCGCTCGTCCGTCTCTTCCTGCAGGATCCTGAGCAGATACAAGATCTTCAACTTCTGGCTGTTTCCCCTTGCCATAAGCAACGCCTCAAAACACTTCCATTTCAAAACAGGCAGCCTTACCGCTGCCCGCCCTTTTACCGGTTACCGGCTTTCTGTCGGCTCTTCCTGCGCCTTTTGCACAGCGACAGTCCCTGCGTCCTTTGCGTCCTTTCTTTTGCGCAGGCCGATGCCGATCCGGACGGCTGCCACTATCACGGCCACGCAGACGACAAATAACAGAAGATACGACAGAAACGCGTTCAAAAATGCGATCAGATTCGCCATATTCCTTCCCATCCTTTCACAGGTCTATCATATCATTCCACCTGTTCATCCGTCAACAGATTTGTCCCGTCCGCAGCCGACGTGGCCAGCCGGTCGCAGCGCTCGTTTTCCGGGTGTCCGGCGTGTCCCCGGACCCAGGTAAAATGCAATTCGTGCGGGGCGGCGGCCTTGAGCAGCCGTTTCCACAGGTCCACGTTCTTCACCGGCCCGGAAGCCCCTTTCCAGCCTTTCTTCAGCCAGCCCTCGATCCAGTTTTGATTGAACGCCTCCGTCACATAACGGGAATCGGAAACGACCGACACGCGGCAGGGCTTTGTCAGCGCCTCCAGCCCGGCGATGACCGCCATCAGCTCCATCCGGTTGTTGGTCGTCCTGCGGTACCCTGCGGACAACTCCCGTTCGTGCAGGACGCCCCTGCTGTCCACAAACTGCAGCACGGCGCCGTATCCTCCCGGCCCGTCCGGGTTGCCCCGGGCAGATCCATCCGTATATAAAGTCACTTCCAGCATAACCCTTTCCTTTCCCGTCACTTTTTATACCTGCTCCCATTTCCCCGTTTTTTCAAAACGGGCCGCCATCTCCTCCGCCCGACGGATGATGCCGCTGTCGTAACCCATGATGGACAGCAGACGGATGGCGTTTCTGGTTTTGGCCTTGCCCGGCATCAGCCGGTAGGGGAAACGGATATCCCCCTCTTCGATCTGTTCCTCGAAATGATAATTGTCATATTCCTGTTGCAAAAGCTCCGTCAGTTCGATATCATGGGTCGCCGCAAGACAGCAGACCTGCGGGCGGGAAAGGCTGTGCAGGATCTGGACGGAGGCCGCGATCCGCTCCACCGTATTGGTCCCCCGCAGCACCTCGTCCACAAAACAAAGCACCTTCGCCCCGTCCTCCCCGGCGGCATCCAGGATGCGCTTGATGGATTTGATCTCCACGATATAATAGCTTTCCCCGTTTACCAGATCGTCCTGCAGCGCCATGGAAGTCATGACCCGAAAAAAGGCGCCCTGATAACGCTGCGCGCAACAGGTGTGAATCGTCTGGGCTAAAATGGCGTTAATGGCCACCGCCTTTAAAAAGGTGGATTTCCCGGAGGCGTTGGAACCGGTCAGCAATACCCCCCGCCGTACCGTAAGATCGTTTTTCACAGGATCGCTCAGCAGCGGATGATACAGCTTTTCCAGGGAAAGCCCTTCGGATTCAAACTGGGGCAGGCACCATTCCTCCAGCCCTTTCCGAAACCCCGCCACGGCGATCAGCGCTTCGATCTCCCCCAGGATCGTAAGCATCTCGTCGATCTGTCGGGTATGGAGCCGCACCTGTTTTACCATGCAGTTAAAACCGATGATATCGAAATGAAATACCATGTTCAGATAATCCGTAAGAACATGCAGCGGATTGCCCCCGTCCCCCATGGTATACATGCCAAAGGCGGCGCCCGCCTTCAATTCCTTCAGTTGCTTCAAATACTCCCGCAGCCGCCCGTTCTCCTCCGACAGTTCCCGGATATCCTGCCTGCAGATCTCCCGGGCCGCCGCCATCGTGCGCAGCACATACTGGAAGCTGATCAGATAGGGTTCGATCGCCCCTTTCTCCTTGAGATAGGAAGAGATCAGATAAGCCAGCAGGCAGATCAGGACAAACATCCCCTGCCGGGGCCAGAAAAACATGGCGATCACGGCTGCGACCACCAGAAGGTCCAAAAGGATCTGTTTTCCGTTGCTCCTTGGCCCCAGATCCTCCAAAAAGTCCAGATAATCATAGAGGGAATATTTCCCCGTCCTGCCCAGAGCGCGAAAACGCATCTGCAGGTTCAGCCGTTCCCGGGGATGATCGGCAAAGAACCGGATCAGCCTTTCCCGGTGCAGCAGTTTTTCTTCCTCCAAAAGCGGCGTGCGCAACATCGCATACAAATATTCCTGCCCTGCGGAAGATTCCGTGATATTCATCTGCATGAACACGCGGTCCATATCCAGATCCTTCCAGGTGATATCGTCCAGGCTTGTCCCGGCCCGATGTTTATGAAAATACCCCTGGATCCCCAGCAGCTCTCCCGGTTCATATTTCCGTTCCGCAGGCTTGCCAAAGGACGTCTCCAGTTTCTTTTTCTGCCAGGCCCTCTGTTTTTTCGCCTGCGCAGACTGGAGCAGAAAGACTGCCAAGCCCACGATCAGCAAGGCTGCGGCCAGGATCAAATATTCCATGTCTGCCCCTCCGTTTCTATCTCCAAAACCCGGCCTGCAAAAGGAGCGTTCTGCGGCCGCGCCTTATACTCTTTTACCGCCTCATATTGTCCCCACATATGCATCGGAAAAACTACAGGGCTGTCGGTCTTCTCCAAAAAATAATTCAGTCCCAGATCGAAGCTGTCTTTCAGCCGAGGATCCAGCGGCACAAAGGACACGTCGAAATGCATACCGGCAAGCTGATCGATCTGCTCCCGGTAAGCCTTTCCCATAGCCTCGTTCTCTGCGTCCTCCTCACTCTCCCAATGCCACCAGTTCAGATCCCCCGCATGGTAGATCCGTTTCCCTTCTACCTCTGCCACAAACGCCACGCCTGTATCCGTAGATTTAAGCGTCCGGACAGCCACCTGCGCGTCTCCCAACGTTTCCCGGACAGACCTGCCTCCCGCCAGCCGGCAGATCTTTTCCCGCACGCCGGCGCCGATTCCTCTTAGTGCCAGCCACTTTTCGCCCAGCCGGATATCGTTTCCGAAAAAAAAGCGGACGTTTGGGCACTGCCCGTACCGCTTCAGAATCTCCCAGTTAAAATGATCCCTATGGCCATGGGAAACAAACACAAACAGCGGTTTATCCTCTCTCCACTGAGGAAGCGCGCCCCTGTAGTAATCAAACAGCAGGACAGCCCCGGGCAGTTCCACCGCAAAACCGCTGTGCCCGATATATGTGACCTTCATAAAACCTCCCCGACAGGCGGATATGCCGCAGCCGTCGCAATGTACCATTACTGTACCACAAAAAAACGGACAAGTACAGCGCCATTTCATGCCGGACATTTCTATATCAAGCAGAATGAGAGCAAAGAAAAAATGATCGTCAGTAATATCAAACAGAAGATTGCTGCTCTGCGTGTAGGTTATGATTTCATACCCAATACTGCAAGACTAAGACTGCTTTTTACAATGTCCTCATGCCGTATGACAGCTTCGTTTTCGTCATCACAGATTGCTATTTGCACCATTATAATTTCACCTTACATACCGTTTGTTTCAGTTCTTTCAACTTACTTTTTTACACCAGTTTATCCCTATTTTGTCCATTATATAGAAATCTTCTGACCTCCATAATCAAATCATCCGGATTATCACTTATTACCACATAATAAATAACATAATTATCCACATAAATACGATAATAAGGATATTTACGCTCTCGAACAGAATGATATGGTTCAAAAGATTCTGCCACCGGAAGACGCTCCATAATAGCCGCTTCTACCTTATCCAATAAGTCATTTGCCGCCTTTGGATTCTTTAGTACTTCGGCAATATAAGTAATCTTCTCGTCAAGATCCTCGTAAAAAAGCGGCAGATAACTCAATCTGTACTTTTTACTGAGCATTGATTTTCCCCCGCAATTTCCCAAAAACCTCCTCATGGCTCATCCTCGCCGCATCCTCTGCCGCAAGTCTGTCCGCTTTATCCATTGCAGCTTCTACCCCATCTGTCAGCCTTGCATATTCCTCCAGGCTAAGTACCACCATTGCGCCATATCCGTTTTTCGTCAAATATACAGGTTCACCTGTATTTACAATCTTTTCAATATCTGGAAACTTATTTCTCAAATCGGAAACTGGTCTAATCTTCAGCATATGCTTTCACTCCTTATCAAAATTTTATCTTAATTATATCATTTCCTATATTCTACTCTACTATACCGCAAAATGCAACGGTTATTACAGATATTTCTTGTCTGAACGTTAATCAAACAAATTTAGTTGGACAGGACTGTTCTTTTCCTCAAAGGCACTTAAATATTCAAATATTTTTGCATTATCGTGTATGATATGATTGTCCTCGCATACTTTTCTTTCATGTGAGGGAACAGCCTGTCTAACTGGCTGTAAAAATATTCCCTGTTTCCCTCGCGCAATGTCAGCCCCATTCCAAAACAGATAATGCCATATACTTTTGCTTCTATACAGTACTCTAAAATTCCTCTGATATTTTCTTCCGTATCGTTAATGAATGGAAGAATAGGGCAAAGCCAGACAACGGACGGAATACCTGCTTCATGTAATTTTTTTAGCGCTTCCACTCGTTCTTTTGTTGTGCATACGTTCGGCTCAATTTTTTTACATAACTCTTCGTCATAGGTAGTCAGTGTCATTTGTACAACACATTTTGTTTTATCATTGATAGCCTTCAGCAAGTCTAAATCTCGTAATACCCGGTTAGATTTTGTGATCAGAGTGAAACCGAAGCCATATTGATTTGCCAAAGCTAACGCTTTGCGGACATTTCCGATTTTGCTTTCAAGCGGAATATATGGGTCTGTCATAGAACCTGTACCCAACATACATTTTTTCCGTTTAAGAGCATTTTCCAGCAATTCGATAGCATTTTCCTTAATTTCAAAATCTTCAAAATCATGTTCGATATATTAACATATTTCTCCCCCTACTGTCATCGTTTGTTCCCTTTCAGATGACCGAACAGCCCTTTCTTCTCGTATTCTTCTGTACTGACTTCCAGTACACGGTATCCGGTCGGCTCCATAGCTGTGCGAAGCTGTTCTTCCGAAATATTCGTTTCTGTCAGGATCACCGTTTCGCCCTTCGTATGGGAGGATGTGACCTTCTTTACCGGGAATGCCCGGCGGATTGCATCGTTGACATGGGATTCGCACATCCCGCACATCATGCCGTCGATTTTGACTGTGATCTTATTCATTGTTTCTC
>X22_European_Rabbit__coassemble_245_pt1 | contig 11845 bp, 12 predicted proteins | sample X22_European_Rabbit__metabat2_low_PE_003 | metagenome-assembled genome bin X22_European_Rabbit
CCCAGTACGACAGTCTGCATACGCATCCCCCCTCTTCGTTTCGTATATATGAGGTGTATCGAATATTATAACATACAATTTAATGTTCGACAATCACTTTTTTAGGACATTTGGAAAAACACTGGCCGCAGGCCGTGCATTTTTCCGGATCGATGACAGCCCGGTTCCCTTCTACAGCCACCGCATCGGCCGGACAATTGCGTTTGCAGAGGGAACAGCCGATACAGCCGGCGCTGCAGGCCTTCATGGTAACAGGGCCTTTGTCTTTAGAGCTGCAGGCCACCGCATATTTGGCGTCGTAGGGGATCAGCCGGATTAGCTTTCTGGGGCAGGCCGCCACGCATTTGCCGCAAGCCTTACAGGCTTGCTTATCCACAAGCGCAACGCCGTCGACGATATGAATGGCGTCAAAGGGACAGGCCTTCACGCAGCTTCCGTAACCCAGGCAGCCATAGCTGCAGCTTTTGGGACCTCCCCCCGGCACAAAGGAAAGCATCTGGCAGTCCTCGATCCCGGTATAGTCATAGGAGGTTCCGGCCTTGTCGCAGGTCCCCTGGCAGGCCACGAAGGCCGTCATCCGGCGGCTTTCCCCCGCCTCTACGCCCATAACCGCAGCGATCTTTTCCCCGACCGCCTCTCCGCCCACGGGGCAGGCATTGACAGGAGCCTCCCCTTTGGCGATGGCCGCAGCCAGCCCGCTGCAGCCGGCGAACCCGCAGCCGCCGCAGTTATTGCCCGGGAGAAGCCTAAGCACCGCCTCCTCCTTCGGATCTGTCTCCACATGGAACCTAAGCCCCGCTGCGCCCAGGAACAGGCCAATGAGCAGTCCAATGGCTCCCACCACGCCGACAGCGGTTAAAATTCCGACGATCATTCCTTTGCCCTCCCTATAAAAGCCCTGAGAACCCGCAGAACGCGATGGCCATCAGTCCCGCCGTCACCAGCACGATGGGCATTCCCTGAAAGGATTCCGGGATATCGTGATAGGCCATCTTTTCCCGGATGCCGGCCAGGATGATGATGGAAATGGTAAAACCCACCGCCGTGGCAAAGCCGTTGACGATGCCGGTAAAAATCCCATATTCCTTCTGCACATTGGTCAGTGCCACCCCAAGCACCGCGCAGTTGGTGGTGATCAGCGGCAGATATACGCCCAGGGCTTCATACAGGCTCTTCATATAACGTTTTAAAAACATCTCCACAAACTGCACCAGGGCCGCAATCACCAGGATGAACACGATGGTCTGCAGATACTCGATGTGCAGCGGCACCAGTAAAAACCGATAGATCGCGCCGGCCACGCCGCTGGCCAGCGTAATGACGAAAATGACCGCCGTCCCCATGCCGGCCGCCGTCTCCACCTTTTTGGAAACGCCCAAAAAAGGACACAGCCCAAGGAACTGGCTCAATACCACGTTGCTGACCAAAGCGGAGCCCGCCGCCAGCAGCAAAAGATCTTTCACCTGCGACAACATTTATGCATCCTCCCCCTGTCTGCCGTCCAAGACGGTTTTCTCCTGTCCGACGGACAAAACGGTTTTCTCCTGACAGCCGGCCGCTTTTTCACACGACAGGCAATCGTGGCCGCAGCCCGACTGAATCTTGCTCATATCCTTTCCCTTCTTCTCCCCGGCGATCTTCACCCTGTTCTGAATCGCCGTCAGGGCCGCCAGGACGAAAAACGCCCCCGGGGCCATAATGAAAATGGAGAACGGAACATAGCCCTCCGGCATCACACGGATCCCGAAGATCTCGCCCGCGCCCAGAAGCTCCCGCACCGCGCCGATACAGGTCAGCGCCAGGGAAAAGCCTAGTCCCATACCGATGCCGTCAAACAAAGACAGAATCACGGGATTTTTGGAAGCGTAAGCCTCCGCCCTCCCCAGGATGATGCAGTTGACCACGATCAACGGGATGTAAATGCCCAGGGCGTCGTACAAATCCGGCAGATACCCCTGCAAAAGAAGCTGCGTCATCGTCACAAAGGAAGCGATGATCACGATAAACGCCGGGATCCGGACTTTATCCGGAATCACCTTGCGCAGGGCCGAGATGAGCAGGTTGGACAACGCCAGCACCACGGTGGTGGACAGGCCCATGCCCAGTCCATTAACAGCGGAAGTGGTGACCGCCAGCGTGGGACACATCCCCAGCGTCAGCACAAACGTCGGATTTTCCTTTACGATACCGTTAAACAACCGCTCCCATACGCTGTTTTCAGTTTTCATCTCCTGCACCTCCTTCCCCCGGCTGCCTGAGGACGTTTTCAAAATAGCAGAGCCCTGCGTTGACGCCCTGCGTCACCGCGTTCGTGGTGATCGTCGCGCCGGAAATGGCGTCAATCTCCTCTTCGCTGGCCGCGCCTGTTTTTACATAGGTAAAGGGATAAACGCTGCGGTTCGTAAACTGGGGCACCAACACCTCCTGCGCCCGCATCCCCAGTCCCGGCGTCTCGGAAATCTCCAGCAGGGAGATCCCGTTTAAAATCCCGTCGGCGGTAACGCCCATGGTGAAACGGATGTCCCCTCCGTAGCCCTCATGGGTATTTACCGTAATGACATAGCCCGCTATATTGCCGTCCTGATCCAGCGCCCGCTGGCAGGCCTCGATGGACTGTTCTAAAAAGCCGTTCCCGTCCAAAACCTCCTGGGCCGTTTCGGCATCGAAATCTTCCTGTTGCGCAAAGGACGCCGCCTGGGAGAACACTTCCCGGCAGGCGTTTTCGGTCTTTTGCGCCTCCTGTTGGGCGATGGGATCCTTGGTGATCTGATAGACCCCTCCCAGCAATATCCCGGCGATCAGAGTGATGGCAAACAGGATCATCGCGTCTTTGAACATGCTTTTCATGACCGCTCCCCTCCTTTGCCGAAGCATTTGGGCATCGTGTATTTTTCGATCAGGGGCACCAGAAGGTTCCCCAGGATGATGGCATAGGAAACGCCCTCCGCACTGGCCCCGAAGATCCGAAACAGCGCCGTCAGAAAGCCTAAGAAGATTCCGAACACATACTGTCCCTTTACGGTGATGGGCCGGGTCACATAGTCCGTAGCCATGAAAAAGGCCCCCAGCATCAGGCCGCCGCCCGCCAGTTGGGCGGACAGATAGGCGCCGTCCACCGTCCGTCCCGAAAGCGCCGCAAACAGCGCCACAAAAGCGGTAAAGGAAACCAGATAGCTACCGGGGATCTTTAGATCGATGATCCCTGTCAGGATCAGGATACAGGCCCCGGCCACAATGGCGATCATGGAGGTCTCCCCGATGGTGCCCGCGGTTCTTCCCAGGATCATATCCATCACGTTTACCGCTTCCCCGGCCTTTAACTGGGCCAGAGGCGTGGCGCCCGCATAGGCGTCATAGGTAAAATCCGTCATCAGGGCCGGGAAGGAAATCAGCAAAAAGCACCGTCCCGCCAGCGCCGGATTCATGAAATTCTTTCCCAGGCCGCCAAAGAGCATTTTTACCACCAGGATGGCGAATACGCTCCCGATTGCCGGCAGCCACAGTGGCACGGAAACGGGAAGGTTGAGCCCCAGCAGAAGCCCCGTCACCACGGCGGAAAAGTCCCGGATCGTCACCTTCTTTTTACAGAGAAGTTCAAACAGAAGCTCCGTCAGTACCGCCGCCGCCACGGAAATAAGCACCACCAGGGCGGCGCGCAGCCCGAAATGAAAAACGCCGAAAAAAGTGGCCGGGAGCAGAGCGGCAATCACTGTCAGCATGATCCTCGCCGTGGTATCCCGGTCCCTCACATGGGGATTGGAGGATACCTTTTTTAACTCACTCATCTTCCCGTCCTCCTATTTCTTCTTCCGCTCCGCCAGCACGATCTTGCGGGCGGATTTGATGGCCTGGGTCAGCGGCCTCTTGGCGGGGCAGATATAACTGCAGCACCCGCATTCGCAGCATTCCATCCCGTCATGGGCTACGAACTGTTCCAGGTCGTGATGCTCCGCATACTCGGCTAAAAGCTTCGGAACCACCCGTCCGGGACAGACCTGGGCGCACCTGCCGCAGTTGATGCAGGCGGAGGGCTCCAGGGCGGAAACCTCGTCCTTCGTCAGGCACAAAAGCGCCGACGCGGTCTTGGTCGTGGGCACATCCAGATCAAAAAGCGCAAACCCCATCATCGGACCGCCGGAAACGATCTTTTCCGGTTCTACAAGAAAGCCGCCCGCTTCTTCGATCAATTCATGGTAGTTGGTACCGATGCGGACGATGAAATTCTGCGGCTCCTTCACCGCCTCCCCGGTCACGGTCACGATCCGGTTCATGAGGGGCTTCCCTTCGCGGACGGCCTGATTGACGGCCACCACGGTATCCACATTGTCCACGATACAGCCCACATCCGCCGGAAGCATGGCGGAATGGATCGCGCGTCCCGTCACCGCGTAGATCAGTTGGCGCTCGGAACCCTGGGGGTATTTGGTCTTCAGGCTCGCCACGCTGATCCGCTCCTCGTCCTGTACCAACCGGTTCAGGTTCCGGATACAGTCGGGCTTATTGTCTTCCACCGCCAGCACGCCCCTGGCGTTCGGGAAAAGCTTCAGGATCACCTTCAGCCCGCCCACTAATTTCTCCGGCTCCTCCACCATCCTGCGGTAGTCGCTGGTCAGATAGGGTTCGCACTCGGCGCAGTTGGCGATCACATAAGAGATCTTCTCCGGTTCCTTGACAGACAGCTTCACATGCGTGGGAAATCCCGCGCCTCCCATGCCGACGATCCCGGCCTCCCGGACCGCCGTCAGAATCTCCTCCCGGCTCATCTTCTCCAGGGGCTTCGGCGTCGGATAGGCCACCTCCTCATAGAGCAGATCGTTTTCCACCACGATGCTCATGACCATATCCCCCGTCACCACACGGCGGGGTTCGATGGCCTTTACCGTGCCGGAAACCGTGGCGTAAACCGGGGCCGACACAAAGCCGTTGGCCTCGGCGATCTTCTGCCCTGCCAGCACCGGATCGCCTTTCTTTACAATGGGCCGTGCGGGCGCGCCGATATGCTGGGAAAGCGGATAGACCAGATCCCCTTTCGGCAGCACCGCCTTCATAGGTTTATTTTTGGAGAGTTCCTTTCCGTCGTAGGGATGGATGCCTCCCCTGAATGTAAACTTCGCCATGCTGATCTCCATTCCGGAACGTTTTGCGCCGGGGCGCTCTTGGCGTAACGGTTCCGCCTCCGAAACGGCCTGCGACGTTCCCACACACAGGTCGCAGCTTTTCCCGGCAGTTCCATCATACTCCTTTTTTTGACAAAATACTACAAAAAAAGCAAAAAATATGTTATGCTGTTTGTATGAAAATACAGGATTTTATCTTACCTTCTGAAAACTGCACGCATATGGGCCGCCTGTTCCCCCATCCGGAAGAGGCGCTTTTGTTCGACATCGAAACCACCGGATTTTCGCCGCGAAACGCCTTTGTCTATCTGATCGGCTGCGCCTTTTATTCCGGATCCAGCTGGCAGATCCGTCAGTTTCTGGCGGAGGATGCGCAGCAGGAGCGCCAGGTGCTGGAGGCTTTTCTGTCCTTTTCTGCTTCCTTCCCCCTGTGGGTACACTTTAACGGCCACACCTTCGACGTCCCCTTTCTCATCTCCAGAACCAGAACGCTGGGGCTTTCTTTTGCGCAGCCAACCGGCCAGCTCGATCTTTACAAAAGCATAAGTCCCTATAAGAATCTGCTGCAGCTTCCCGGCTGCCGACAGAAACAACTGGAGGAATATCTCGGCATCCGCCGGGAGGATCCCTATCACGGCGGGGAACTCATCGGACTTTATCTGGCCTATGCCAAAAACCGTTCGGAAGAGCTGCTGGCCCCTGTCCTTTTGCACAACCGGGAGGATCTGTCGGGCCTGGTTAGCGTATGCGGCCTGCTGGCGGTTCCGTCCCTCTTTGAAAAAAGCGTCTTTTCGATCCTGGAAGCTTCCTATGACGCCGGGGCCCTTTCGCTCTCTTTACAGCTAAAGCTGCCCCTGCCCGCCGCCATCTCCTGTCAGACCGGCCCCTTTTGCCTGGCCGCCCGTCAGGACAGGGCCGTTTTACGCGTATCGGCCCATACGGGAGAGTTGAAATTTTTTTATCCGGATTATAAGAATTACGCTTATCTTCCGTTGGAAGACCAGGCGATCCATAAGTCTGTTGCAATATATGTGGACAAAACCCGGCGTATGCCGGCCACGGCGGCTACCTGCTACACGCGCCGCCAGGGAGTGTTCGTACCCGCCCCAGGGCCTTTCTCCTGCCAGGCGCCCCTCTTTAAAGAAAACCATGAGTCCCGACAGACTTTCCTGCTTATGGACGACGCCTTTTTGTCAAACGCATCTCTTTTGACGGAGTATGTAAAGGAGGCGCTCCTGGTTCTTTCCGGAAGAAACGCGGCAGGCTCCCAACAAAAAAGGACACCGAAGTGACTCCAGTGTCCTTTCTTTTTCTTTTTTCGTTACGCCTCTGTTTCGGTTTCCTGTCCGGCGATGACGGAATCGATGTCGACGGATACCGCCTCTTCCTCCTGCCCGGCGGGAGCTTCCTCCGCCGCTTTCTTATTTTCGGGCGTCTGGAGGGCCTTGATGCTCAGGCTGATCTTCTTGCTCTCCCCGTTAAAATCTACCACCTTCGCGGTGATCTCCTGTCCTGCTTTCAGTACGTCGGAGGGCTTCTCTACATGCTCCCTTGAGATCTGGGACACATGCAGCAACGCGTCGATCCCGGGCTCCAGCTCGATGAACGCGCCGAAATCGGTCATCCTCGCCACTTTGCCGGTCACCACGTTGCCGATCGCATATTTCTCATCCGCGTTCTTCCACGGATTCTGGTCTTCAAATTTCAGGCTCAGGGCTACCTTATTGCCGTTGATCTCCTTGATCAGGACTTTCAGCTTCTCCCCTACCTTAAACACCTTCTTGGGATGCTCGATCCTGCCCCAGGACATTTCCGAGATATGGAGCAGGCCGTCTGCGCCGCCCAGATCGATGAAAGCGCCGAAATCAGTGACATTCTTCACAACGCCTTCCACCACATCGCCTTCATGGATCCTCTCGAACAGGGCCGCCTGCAGCTCCGCCTTGCGCGCGACGATCAACTGCTTGCGGTCGCCGATATATCTTCTCCTCCTGGGATTGTACTCGCTGATGACGAATTCGATCTCCTGATCCGCATACTTGGTCAGATCTCTCTCATAGGTATCGGAAACCAGGCTCGCAGGGATGAAGATCCTGACTTCTTCCACTACCACGATCAGCCCGCCGTCCAGCACCTGGGTCACCTTCGCCTTGAGAACCTCGTGATTGTTGTACGCCTCCTCGATCCTCTTATTGCCGCGGTCCGCAGCCAGCCTCTTATACGTCAGGATCACCTGGCCCTCGCCGTCGTTGACCTTCATGATCTTGACTTCCATCGTATCACCAGGCTTTACGACTTTGGTCATGTCCACGCTTGCATCGTTGGTATACTCATTCCTCGTCAGAATGCCGTCCGACTTGTATCCGATGTTCAGTACCACTTCTTCAGGCTTCACATCAATGACTGTACCTTCGACTACCTCTCCTGCATGTATTGTTTTCAGTGATGCGTCCAGCATCTGTTCAAAAGTTAATTCTGACATAATTTTGAACCTCCTCGATGATTTTTTTCGGGGTAGAGGCCCCGGCTGTGATACCCACTAGTCCAACAGATTTAGGCAGTTCTAAATGCAAGTCATCCAGTGTCTGTATGAAATAGGTACGGGCGCACTCCCGGCTGCATATCTCATGCAGCTTCCTGGTGTTGGAGCTGTGCCTGCCTCCTATTACGATCATGGCATCGGCTCTGGCAGCGATCTCTCTGGCCTCGGCCTGTCTTACTTCCGTTGCGTTACAGATCGTATTCACAACACTAATATCATACCCTCTTTTACTGAAAATTTCAACTAATTCTTGAAATTTATTGTAGTTAAATGTCGTTTGCGAGACGATGCAGACCGGTTTATCCAAATCCAGTTCCAAATTGGACACTTCTTCCCTGGTTTCTGCCACCGCGACCCGGGAAGAACACCAGCTTTTGATCCCCTCCACCTCCGGATGTCCGGCGTTTCCTATGATCAGGATCTGTTTGCCGGCAGCGCTTTCCCGCTCCACGATCCTGTGGATCCGCTTGACAAAAGGGCAGGTGGCGTCCACGCAGGTAAGTCCCTGGTCGCAGATGGCGTCATAGACGCCCTTTGGCACCCCGTGGGCTCGGATCACGACCGTCCCCTCCCGGAGCTTTTCCAACTCCTCTTTAGATTCCACAATGGAAACGCCCTTCAGTTCCATCTCTCCTACCACCTGCTCATTGTGGATGATGGGGCCGAAAGTATAGATTTTTCCCCCTGCCGCGATCTGCTCATATACCGTTTCAACCGCCCGCTTCACGCCGAAACAGAAACCCGCGCTTTTGGCCAGCAATACTTCCACGTCTTCTTTCCTCCCGTCCTAGGCGTTAAAAGGGCACCCTTTCCTGCGGCAGACGGCAAGGATGGCCTCAACCGCCTGGTCGATATCCATGTCGGAGGTATCCACCAGGACAGCGTCCCTGGCCTGCACCAGAGGGGAAACCTCCCTGGTCATATCCCGGTGGTCCCTTTCCCGGATCTCTTCTGCCACGCTGTCCAGGCTGCAGTTTTCTCCCTTTTGTAAAAGCTCCCGATACCGCCTCCGGGCCCTGACCTCCACAGACGCCGTCAGATAGATCTTTACGGTCGCATTGGGCAGCACACAGGTGCCGATATCCCGGCCGTCCATGATCACGTCCTTATTCTGAGCCAGCTTCTGCTGGGTCAGAACGATATTTTTACGGAGTTCCGAATAACGGGAGGTGACGGAAGCCATATCTCCCACTTCCTGGGTACGGATCAGCCCGTTTACATTTTCCCCGTTGAGGTACACCACCTGTTCGCCCGCCTCGTGATCCAGCGTAATGCACGCCTGCCCGCAGGCGGCGCTGACTGCCTCTTCATCCCCGGCGGGGATCCCCCTGCGCAGAAGATACAGCGCCATAGCCCTGTACATAGCCCCCGTATCCACATAAATACAACCGGCCTTCTTTGCAACGATCCTGGCGATCGTGCTTTTTCCCGCGCCTGCGGGACCGTCAATAGCAATACTGTAACTCATCCTGTCCTTTTCTCCTTCCTTTTTATCAGCGCGCCTGCGCCGCGCCCATCCCGGCCAGATGTCCGGTGGACCAGGCGATCTGCAGGTTAAAGCCCCCCGTCAGCGCGTCCACGTCCAGCATTTCTCCCGAAAAATACAATCCTCTCACCAGCCTTGATTCCATGGTGGAAGGGTTTACTTCTTTCGTCGCTACGCCGCCCCGGGTAATGACGGCCTCTGAAAAGCCCCGGGTTCCCGTCACCGTAAGGGGCAGGCTGCGGATCAGTCCTGCAAACTGCTGCCTCTCCTGTCGGGTGATCGCATGGGCCTTTTTTCCCGGATCGATGCCGGAAAGCGCTGTCATGACCGGGATCAGTCTCGACGGGAAAAGCTTATCCAGGGCATTTTGAAACTGTTTGTTCTTATTCTCCTCAAATTCCCGCATAAGCCGCCTGTCCAACTGCTCTGCGGTCAGGGCGGGCTTCAGATTCAGCCGCAGCTGTGCTTCCTTCGTTAAGGACGGGTCGTAATAACTGGCCGCGGTCAGGACTAACGGCCCGCTCACGCCGAAATGGGTAAAGAGCATCTCGCCGAATCCGCGGTATTTTTCCTTCCCATTCTGGAAAAGGGCCAGCTCCACATTTTTCAGCGCCAGTCCCTGCAGCTTTTCACACCAGTTCTCCCGGATCTCAAAGGGCACCAGGGCAGGACTGCAGGGCGTGACCGTGTGGCCCAGCTCCCGGGCCATGCGCAGTCCGTCCCCGGTCGATCCGGTGGACGGATAGGACAGCCCGCCGGTCGCCAGTATGACTGCGTCTGCTTCCTCTCTCCCGCCGTCGGCAAGCTGCAGGCCGCAGGCCGCCCCTTCCCGATCCAGCAAAACGCGGCTGACCGGACTGTTTAAGCGTACCCGCACCCCATGGTCCATAAGCGCGCGCGTCAGCGCCCGCGTCACGTCCGAAGCGTGATCGGATACAGGGAAAACCCTGTCTCCCCGTTCCGTTTTCAGCCGACACTCTTTCCGTTCAAAGAAATCCATTGCCGCCCGGTTATCAAACCCGTAAAAGGCGCTGTAGAGGAATTTGGGGTTGCGCACTACCTGACTGAAAAAGCGCTCCGGTTCGCAGGCGTTGGTGAGATTGCATCTGCCCTTGCCCGTAATATAGATCTTTTTGCCCAGCTTCTCGTTTTTTTCCAGCAATACGACCTCGCAGCCGGCCTCTGCGGCCGCGCAGGCCGCCATCATACCGGCGGCTCCGCCGCCCGCCACCGCGATCTTTTTCCTCATGACGCGTCAATCCTTTTCTTTGGAAAAAGGGGCTTCAAACATGGATTCGTTGATGAAGTTGATCTCATCGTTCATGGAGACCTGATAACTGTCCCAGGTCTTTTCCAGCATCTCAATATTCTGTTTCACCCGTTCAGGCTGTTTTAAGCAGATCGCTACCACCAGGGCATTGATCACGGACAGCGGGGCGACCAACGAATCCACGACGGAAACCATATCGCTCCTGGCCAGCAGGTTACAGGAGGAATACAGGTTCATGGGGGAATGAACGCTGTCGGTAAGGGTGATGACACTGGCGTTGCGGTCGTTGGCAAACTCCATCGCCTTTAAGGTGCGCATGGAATAGCGCGGAAAACTGATGCCGATAACGCAGTCCTTTGGGCCGACCATTAACATCTGCTCAAAGATCTCGCTGGCGCTGGAGGTTTTGACCTGTACCACGTTCCCCCGCAGCATGCGCAGATAAAAAGCGAGGAAACCGGCCAGGGGCTCACAGCTTCTGATCCCCAGCACATAGACGTTTTGGGCCTCCAGGATCAGGTTCACAGCGGTCTCAAAGGCGGCAGGATCCAGATTTTCTATCGTATCCTTCAGTTTCTCGATATCGCTGTCCAGCACCGCCGCCAGCACTTCCGACTGGCTGCGCCCGCCATACTTTTCTTCCAGGCTTTTGGCGGCGTGGATCCTGCCCTTTAAAAGCTCGGCCACCGCTTCCTGCATCTGGGGATAGCCTTTGTACCCCAGTCCCATGGCAAAACGCACTACGGTGGATTCGCTGACCTTGAGCGTCTCCCCTAATCTGGCCGCCGTCATAAACGCCGCCTGGTCGAAATGCTCCGACAGATAGGCCGCGATCACCTTGTGGCCCTTGCTCATGGACGCATATTTTCCATTGATCCTGGTGATAATGTCATTTCTGTCTTCCATAGGCCCACCCCCCATTCAAAGCGCTGGTTTTATTGTAAAGAAAGTTCTATAGGATGTCAACAGCCCCGCAGTAGACTGCGGGGCTGTACGTCATCCCAGGCCGCTTTCGCGCATCCTGTCATAAGTTTACACGGGATAAGCCCCATTCTTGGTATCGGCCTGGGTCATATCCACCTTTTCCTGCTGGGCCTGGCGGTATTTGAAGAAATCTACTGCCACCTGCGGGAACAGCGCATAGGAAAGCACATCCTCGTCCTGCTGCTTCCACTGTTTCATCTTCTCTTCGATCTGCGCCAGTTCGTTGGGGATCAGGTCCGCCGGACGGCAGGTGATCACTTCGCCGTCGCCGATGACCTTCTTCTGCACTTCTGCGTTGAAGGGCTTCACGGTCTTGCCGTATTTGCCGGAAAGCAAATCCTTGGTCTCGCCGGTGGCCACTTTGTAGCGCTCCCCCATCAGCACGTTGAACACGGCCTGGGTGCCCACGATCTGGGAAGAAGGCGTCACAAGAGGCGGCTCGCCGA
>X22_European_Rabbit__coassemble_247_pt1 | contig 11682 bp, 8 predicted proteins | sample X22_European_Rabbit__metabat2_low_PE_003 | metagenome-assembled genome bin X22_European_Rabbit
TAACGGTGTCGTCCGCCATGTCGTCGGGTTTTTCTATCTTTTCCATAAGAACCTCCTTTTTGACGTACCGCTGCAAATTTTGCGGCTATAGGCGGACTTTTTTGCCCGCCGTCTGTGGCTACAGGGATTAGTTTTTACAAAACAGGATAAAATATGTGCGCAAAAACGTCCCTTTCCCTTGAAGGGGGTTCTGAAATCCGCTATACTGAAAGTATCAAAACCGCATAAAAAGGAGGGGACGGCATGGACAGACAGTTGATTATCACCATCGGCAGAAGCTTTGGCAGCGGGGGAAGAGAGATCGGGGAGCGGTTGGCAAAGGCCCTCGGGATCGGGTTTTATGACAGGAATCTGATCGACATGGCGGCCAAGAAGAGCGGCTTGGACCGTTCCGTAGTGGGCAATGCGGATGAAAAACTGATCGGGCGTTTCTTGGAGCTGGCGCCCAGCATCGATCTGATCCAGGAAAGTACCAACGAGAAGATATACCGCGCGCAGGCGGAAGTGATCCGCACGATCGTCAAGCGCGGCGAATCCTGCGTCATCGTCGGGCGGGGAGCGGATTATGTGCTGCGCAACCGCAACGAGGTACTCAAGGTCTATATCTACGCGCCCTTTGAGCGAAGGACGGAAACGGTGATGGAGCGCTATGGCTTCAAACGGGAAGAGGCGGAAAAGGTCATCCGGCATATGGATAAGACCAGAAGAAATTATTATGAATATTTCACGGATCGCAACTGGGATCAGAAAGAGGGGAAGGACCTTCTGATTGACAGCAGCGAATTTGGCATTCAGGGGTCGGTGAACCTCATTAAAATGGCGGCGAAGCTGAAATTGGAACGGGATTGGGACGTATGAACAAAGAAGTGCTGACAAAGACAAGGCCCTGCAGGACAGTGTGCCTGACAGAAGAGGAATTCTCCCGGAGAATGCGGGAGGAAGTGGAGCCTTTTTTAAAGGGCGTCTGCCGGGACGGAAGGATGAAGACCGAGAGGCTTTCCTCCCAGGAGGCGCAGGGGATGCAAGAGGCGCCTCATGACGGGCTGTATTATGAACTCTATTTGCAGCAGGGGGCAAAAGGGACGATCGTGATCAGCTACGGTTTCACGGAGTCCTGTCTGAAATATCATGAGCTGATCTGGTATTTTTATCGGGAAGGATATCAGGTGGCCGTAATGGATCACAGGGGCCACGGGAAGTCGATGCGGGAGGTGGAGGATGTCACCATCGTATATATCGATCTGTTTACCCGCTATGTCAAGGATCTGCACAGGTTCGTGCAGACGGTGGTAAAGCCGGCAGCGCAGGAGCGGCCGCTGTATCTGTACGCGCATTCCATGGGCGGCTGCATCGGCGCATTTTATCTGGAACAGTATCCCAACGACTTTGCGAAAGCCGTGCTGAACGCGCCGATGATGGGGCTGAACCTGGGCGCCTGCCCGCCCTGGGCCGCCCGGATCCTGTGCGACTATAAGGTGGCAAAAGGAGAGGGGAAAGAGCGGCTGTTTACCCAGGCGCCCTTTGATCCGGAAGAATCCTTCGAGGAGGCCAGCGCCACTTCCCGCGCCCGGCATGCCTATTACCAGCAGATCCGCCGGGAAAATGCGGAATACCAGACTTCCTCCGCAAGCTATTACTGGGGCAAGGAGGCGATCAACGCCGGGAATTTCGTGATCAGCACGGCGCAGGCCAGGAAGGTGAAAGCGCCGGTGCTTCTGTTTGAAGCAGAGCTGGATACGTTGGTCAGGGCCTCTGCGCAGGAGAAGTTCATCTCCCGGATCGCGGACGGCAGGATCGTTTTGGTGGAAGGGGCAAAGCATGAGATCTATCGTTCCCCGGCCGAGGTGCTGTCGCCCTACCTGGAAGAGATCTTCCGGTTTTACGAGGGAAAAGAATAGCCCAGGCGGCGGCCTGTGACCGGAAACGGAAAAAACGGCATAAAAAAACAGGGGCAGTAGGAATCGAACCCACATCGACGGTTTTGGAGACCGCTGTTCTACCTTTGAACTATGCCCCTATCCGGCGGCTTTCTTCAAACCGCCGAACTGTATTATAACATACTTCTTTTCTTGTTTTCAAGACCTAATTTTACTTTTTTGCGGTATGTCTGTGAGACATCTGTGAGAACCGGGGCGGCAGCCGAGGGGCGATCCTTTGGCTGCCGCCCTACGTCCTTTTGGAAGCGCGCTTCTTCGACAGGGAAAGCGGCGCAAAAACCGTCTTCCGGCCGAGAAAACCGCCGATCCTGGTGCAGTAAATGCCAAGAAAGATCCCGATGCTGTCGATCCCCACATCCCGAACCGACGGGGAACGCCCAAAAATAAAGGACTGGTGGTATTCGTCCAGTCCGGCGAAGGCGACGCAGAACAGGCCGGCCACCAGGACGAGCCAAAAGCCGCGAAGCCGGTATACATACAGGGGAAGGGCGACGGAAACGGCCAGCAGGAAATACTCGGATACATGGGCCAGCTTGCGTACATAAAAGTGGATCGCATCGGCATATGCGGCCAACTGTCCTGCGTTAAGGCCCAGGTCAAAAATGCGGTTGGCTAAAGAGACCAGCTTTGCGCTGATCCAAAGGCTCAGCCGTCCGGACTCCATCCCCGACTGCGCGGAAAAGGTATAGATCAGGTACATCATCCCCAGCGCCGGCAGGAAGGAAAGCGGCTTAAGCAGATACCGCAGCATCTTCTTTATCGTCAGGATAATATATTTCATTGCGAAACCTTTCTCATGGATCACGTCGATCGTTCGTGTCGGGACCGTTACTCATATTACCCTATTTTTTCCCCTCCTGCAAGAAAGGAAAACGGAAAAATCCTTAAGTTTTCATGAAATCGCGGCAGGCCCCGCCCGAAATTCCTGTTGAAATACGCCGGTCATTAACATATAATATCCTTATCGAGAAGGCCGGCAGGCGAATATACGGATGAGGAATACTTTTATGGGTGAAAAATCGGAACAGAAAAGACAGATGATCTTAACGACCGCGCGGCATATCTTTGCGCAGAAGGGCTATAAGGATGTCACCATGAAGGATATCGTGGAGGCGTGCGGGATCAGCCGGGGCGGTTTATACCTGTATTTTAGCAGCGTGCGGGAAGTGTTCGAGGCGGTGCTGAAAGAGGAAGAAGCCGAGACGGACGATGTTTTTTCCCGGAGGCTGCAGGAGGACGCCACCGTTGCGGACGTGCTGATGATCTTTTTCAAGGAACAGAAAAAAGAGATCCTGGGCCGGAAGGAAGATCTGACGGTAGCCACTTATGAGTATAATTTCGCCCATGCCCTGTCGGCGGAAGAGAACCCGCAGCGCCGGAAATTTGACGACGCGGTACAGGCCCTTTCCCAGCTTTTGGAGGCCGGCATGGAAAACGGAGAATTTTATGAGATGGAAAGCAGGGCGGCTGCGGCCAATATCATGTATGCGCTGGAAGGGCTGCGCGTTTTGTCCCGCACGATCGGGATCTCGGAAGAAAGGATAGACGACGAACTGTTCACCCTGGTAAGCGGCATCGTTCCCGATTGACATCGCAGTTTAAGACAGAATATTTCAGGAGAAAAAGGAGAACTATGGAAAACGTAAAACGGATCTATGTGGAGAAAAAACCGGGATTTGCGGTCAAGGCGCTGGAACTGAAAGAAGATCTGATCAACTATCTGAACATGAAGGCCATCGAGGATGTCCGCATGTTCATCCGGTATGATGTGGAAAACATAAGCGACGAGGTCTTTGAACAGGCCTGCAGCACCGTGTTCTCGGAACCTCCGGTGGACATCCTCTATCGGGAAAGGATCGAGATCCCTGAAAACGGACATGTTTTTTCCGTGGAATTTCTGCCGGGACAGTTCGATCAGCGGGCGGATTCCGCCGTCCAGTGCGTCCAGTTCTTAAAAGCGGACGAACAGCCGGTCATCCGGACCGCCGTGACCTATCTGATCATCGGAGCGCTGACGGATGGGGAGATGGACAGGATCAAAGCCTATTGCATCAACCCCGTGGATTCCAGGCAGACCGGGATGGAAAAGCCCTGTACGCTGGTGACGAAATTCGAGGAGCCCGCCGATGTCAGGATCTTCGACGGTTTTACCGCCCTTGACAGGGAGGACCTAAAAGCGCTGTACGAATCCCTAGGGTTGGCCATGACCTTTCAGGATTTCCTTCACATTCAGAATTATTTCACAACCGAAGAAAAGCGTGATCCGTCCATGACGGAGATCCGCGTACTGGATACCTACTGGTCGGACCACTGCCGTCATACCACTTTTTCTACGGAGCTTAAAAACATCGAATTTGCAGACGGTTATTATCGGACGCCCATGGAAACCACCTATCAAAGCTATCTGGACACCAGGGCGGAGATCTTTGCGGACCGACCGGACAAGTTTATCTGTCTGATGGATCTGGCCCTGATGGCGATGCGCAAATTAAAATGCGAAGGAAAGCTTGAGGATATGGAACAGTCCGACGAGATCAACGCTTGTTCCGTGGTGGTTCCTGTAGAGATGGATTACGGCGACGGCCCTGTGACGGAGGAATGGCTGGTGTTCTTTAAAAACGAGACCCACAACCATCCCACCGAGATCGAGCCTTTCGGCGGCGCGGCCACCTGTTTGGGCGGCGCGATCCGGGATCCGCTTTCCGGCCGCGGCTATGTCTATCAGGCCATGCGCGTGACAGGGGCGGCAGATCCGACGGTGCCTGTGGCGGACACCTTAAAGGGGAAGCTCTCCCAGAAAAAACTGGTCCGCGGCGCGGCCAGCGGCTATTCCTCCTATGGCAATCAGATCGGTCTGGCGACCGGTTATGTAAAAGAAATCTATCATCCCGCCTATGTGGCGAAGCGCATGGAGATCGGCGCGGTCATGGGGGCGGCTCCCCGCAGGAACGTGATCCGGGAAAATTCCGATCCGGACGATATCATCATCCTTCTGGGAGGGCGCACCGGCCGGGACGGCTGCGGCGGCGCTACAGGGTCTTCCAAAGTACACACGGAGAAGAGCATCGAGACCTGCGGCGCGGAGGTACAGAAAGGCAACGCCCCCACGGAGCGCAAGATCCAGCGCCTGTTCCGGCGGGCGGAAGTCTCCCGTCTGATCAAAAAGTGTAACGATTTCGGCGCCGGCGGCGTATCGGTCGCCATTGGCGAACTGGCCGACGGGCTGGTGGTGGATCTGGACAGGGTGCCGAAGAAATACGCGGGCCTGGACGGTACGGAGCTGGCCATATCCGAATCTCAGGAGCGGATGGCTGTGGTGGTGTCGCCCGGGGACGTGGAGGAATTTCTGAATTATGCGGCCCAGGAAAATCTGGAGGCGGTGCCGGTAGCGGTGGTGACAGAGGAACCCAGACTGGTACTGAAATGGCGCGGAAAGAAGATCGTGGATATCGCCCGCGCATTTCTGGACACCAATGGCGCCCATCAGGAGACGGATGTTTTTGTAGACGTCCCTTCCCAGGAAGACAATTATCTGGATCGCTATGCGATCGGGGCGGTGGGCAGCGCCCTGCAGGAGAAAGATATCAGGAAGGCCTGGCTGACGACGCTGTCCGACTTAAACGTCTGCTCCCAGAAGGGTCTGGTGGAGATGTTTGATTCCTCCATCGGGGCCGGCAGCGTGCTTATGCCTTACGGCGGCAGGTATCAACTGACCGAGACGCAGGCGATGGTGGCCAAGCTGCCTGTCCTTAAGGGTAAGACGGATACGGTAACCATGATGGCCTATGGTTTCGATCCCTACCTTTCCAGTTGGAGCCCCTACCATGGCGCGATTTATGCGGTGACCCAGTCCATGGCCAGGATCGTGGCGTCAGGCGGTGATTTTAGCAGGATCCGGTTCACCTTCCAGGAATATTTCCGCCGCATGACTGAGGATCCGAAGCGCTGGAGCCAGCCTTTTGCGGCGCTGTTGGGCGCCTACGACGCCCAGGTCGGCTACGGCCTGCCCTCCATCGGCGGCAAGGATTCCATGTCGGGCACCTTCAATGAGATCGACGTTCCTCCCACACTGGTATCCTTTGCAGTGGACGTGGCGAAAGAGGAAGATATCATCACGCCGGAATTAAAGAAGCCCGGCAACAAACTGGTGCGCTTTTCCATTGAAAAGGACGATTATGACCTGCCGGTCTACGAACGTGTCATGGAGCTGTATCGCCGGATCGGCCGTCTGATCAAAGACCGGGTGATCGTTTCCGCCTATGCGCTGGATGGATACGGCGCGGCGGCCGCTCTCTCCAGGATGGCTTTTGGCAATGGGCTGGGCATTGCGGTCTGCGACGCCGTAAATCCGGATTCGCTCTTTAAAAACGGTATGGGGGATATCGTAGCCGAAGTGGACGCGTCCCGTCTGAATCAGATTCCGGGGTCGTACGAATTGCTGGGAGAAGTGATCGCGGAACCGGCGTTTTTAGTCGCCGGCGTCCGGATCTCCTTAAAAGAGGCGCTGACCGCCTGGAAAGGGACGCTGGAAAAAGTGTTCCCCACCAGGGCTGTGAAAGGGGACGCGCCGGTGGATACCGGACTTTATCGGGCGGACGGCATCTATGTGTGCAAACACAAAGTCGCCAGGCCGAAGGTGTTCATTCCGGTATTCCCCGGGACGAACTGCGAATACGACAGCGCAAAGGCCTTTGAGCGCGCAGGGGCCGACGTGGCGACGAGGGTATTTAAAAACCTGAGCGCGGAGGATATCCGTTTCTCCGTGGACGAGTTTGAAAAAGAGATCGGCCAGGCGCAGATCATCATGTTCCCCGGCGGCTTTTCCGCAGGGGATGAACCGGACGGTTCCGCGAAGTTCTTTGCGACGGCCTTTCAGAATGAGAAGATCAAGGAGGCCGTCATGAAGCTGCTTTCAGAGCGGGACGGCCTGTGCCTGGGGATCTGCAACGGCTTCCAGGCGCTGATCAAGCTGGGACTTGTGCCGTATGGGGAGATCGTCGGACAAAAGGAGGATTCCCCTACGCTGACCTTCAATACCATTAACCGCCATATCTCCAAGATGGTGTATACAAAGGTGGTATCCAATAAGTCGCCCTGGCTGGCCGGCGCGCAGCTTGGAAAAACCTATGTCAATCCGGCCTCCCACGGGGAGGGCCGTTTCGTCGCGCCTGAGGAATGGATCGAAAAGCTTTTTGCCAACGGCCAGGTGGCGACCCAGTATGCGGATCCCGAGGGAAATCTTTCCATGGACGAGGAGTGGAACATCAACGGTTCCTTTGCCGCCATCGAGGGCATCACTTCTCCGGATGGGAGGATCCTGGGCAAGATGGCCCATTCCGAACGCCGGGACAGCGGGGTGGCGATCAATATTTACGGCGAACAGGATATGAAAATCTTTGAGTCGGGCGTGGCCTACTTTAAATGATGAATGGGCAGAGGGTAAACTATCAGAAAGAACTGGATAACGTACTCGATTCCCTGCCGGACCATCACAGACGTCTGCTTTTGCATAGCTGCTGCGCTCCCTGCAGCAGCTATTGCCTGGAATATCTGCGGCAGTATTTTGAAATCACGGTTTTTTATTACAATCCGAATATCTCCCTGCCTGCGGAATACGGCCTTCGCGTCGCGGAACAAAAGCGGCTGATCGGGGCGCTCAACGCACAGGGAGACGGGAATTGCATTTCCTTTGTCGAAGGGGACTACGAGCCGGAACGGTTTTTTGGAGCGGTGCAGGGGCTGGAGGATTGCCCGGAGGGCGGCAAACGGTGCATGGTCTGCTTTGAACTGCGGCTGCGGGAGGCCGCGGCCATGGCAAAGGAGGGCGGGTTTGATTATTTTACGACGACGCTGAGCATCAGCCCGCTCAAAAATGCGCAGGCGCTCAATGAGATCGGGCAGAGGATGGGGGCAGCTTTGGGCGTGGCCTATCTGCCGTCCGATTTTAAAAAGCGGGGCGGTTACCAGCGTTCCCTGGAATTGAGCCGGGAATACGGCCTGTACCGGCAGGATTACTGCGGCTGCGTTTTTTCCAAAAGGGAACGGGAAATGGCGAAACGCCGGGACTTGGAGAACGAGGAGTAGGAAATGAAAAAATTTTTGGAACTTATTTCGGAAGAGATGAAACGGGGCTTTGCGGCGGCCGGATACGATGCAGATCTGGGCCGGGTCACGGCGTCCAACCGGCCGGATCTGTGCGAGTATCAGTGTAACGGCGCCATGGCCGGGGCCAAAACGTACCATAAGGCGCCCCTGATCATCGCCCAGGAGGTGGCCGGCTGTCTGAAGGACAGCGGGATATTTGCCCAGGTCGGCGTCGCTGCGCCGGGTTTTTTGAATTTGAAACTGAAAGAAAGCTTTGTCAGAGATTATGTAAATGAAATGGCGTGCAGTCCGAAATTCGGTCTGGAAATGCCGGAAAAGCCCAGGAATATCGTGGTGGACTACGGCGGCGCGAACGTGGCCAAGCCGCTTCATGTCGGGCATCTGCGTCCCGCCATCATCGGGGAGAGCATCAAACGGATCTGCCGCTATTGCGGGCACACGGTCACCGGCGACGTGCACCTGGGAGACTGGGGCACGCAGATGGGGCTGATCTGCATGGAGCTTAAAAGGCGGCAGCCGGAGCTGGTTTATTTCGATGAGGATTATCAGGGCGAGTACCCCCAGGAACCTCCCTTTACGGTGGAACAACTGGGGGAGATCTATCCGGCAGCCAGCAAAAGGGCCAAAGAGGATCCCGCCTTTAAGGAGGCGGCGCTGGAGGCTACGGTCAAGATCCAGAAGGGGGTGCGGGGCTATGACGCGCTGTGGAAGCAGATCATGGCCGTTTCCCTGCCGGATCTGAAGAGAAATTATGCGGATCTGAACGTAGAGTTCGACCTGTGGAAAGGGGAATCCGACGCGAAACCCCTGATCCCGGAAATGGTGGAAGAGATGAAAGCTTCCGGGCTCGCCCATGAGAGCGACGGGGCGCTGGTGGTGGACGTCAAAGAGGAAAAGGATACCAAGGAGATCCCGCCCTGCCTCATTTTAAAATCCGACGGCGCGGCGCTGTATGCCACCACGGATCTGGCAACCATCAAGGACCGTATGGAAAATCTGCATGCGGACGCCATCATCTATCTGGCGGACAAGCGCCAGGAAATGCATTTCCTGCAGGTGTTTCGGGTGGCCCGTAAGGCCGGGCTTGTAAAACCCCAGACGCAGCTTGTGCATATCCCTTTCGGCACCATGAACGCAAAGGACGGGAAACCGTTCAAGACCAGGGACGGCGGTGTGATGCAGTTGAAATCCTTGCTGGAGGATATCAATGAGGAAATGTACCGCAAGATCGTGGAGAGCCGTCATGAGATGAGCCAGGAAGAAGCGGCCGGAACCGCGAAGGTGGTGGGGCTGTCCGCCCTTAAATACGGGGATTTGTCCAATCAGGCCGGAAAGGATTATATATTCGATATCGACCGGTTTACTTCCTTCGAGGGAGATACGGGCCCTTATATCCTCTATACGATCGTAAGGATCAAGTCCATTTTGGGACGGTATCGGGAATTGGGCCATGAGATCGCGCCCCAGGCGATCCGGGAGGCCGAAAACGATCTGGAAAAGGATCTAATGATGCAGCTGGCCGGCTTTAACGCTATGATGGAAGGCGCCTGCGCTGACCTGGCGCCGCATAAAGTGTGCGCATATCTCTACGATCTGGCCAATGCGCTCAACAGGTTTTATCACGATACGAGGATCCTGACGGAAGAAGATGAGAGAAAACAGGCCGGATGGATCAGCCTGCTGTCGCTGACGCTGCGGGTGCTGGAAAGCTGTATCGACGTGCTGGGCTTCTCCGCGCCGGAACGGATGTAACAGGGGAAAAGAAAAAGCGCGCTTCTTTATAGAAGCGCGCTGCCTGAAAGGGAAGGCGGATCGCCCAGCCCGCTGCCTGCCGCCTTCCATCGGCCCTCCTGGGCCTCATACTGCCGGTTGAGCCATTCCACCGCGGCCTTCAGCCCATCGGCGGTCAGGGGAAAACTCTGCAGTTGTTTTTCGGAATCCGGCGTTTTGGCAAAACAGAAGGGCTCCGGCCAGAGAATGGCCTCCAGGCAGTCTCCTTCTTCGTTTTTTCCTTTTCTGAGCAGATAGCGCATTCCGCAAAAACTGCCGGTCTGGGGTTCTTTTTTTATGAAATTCAAATGCAGGTCTTTGATTTCGATCATGGTTTTTCCTTTTCAAAATTAAATTTTAAGGCTGCCGGGTAGTACGCTTTGTCTTTTAGAGAAACAGGGGGATCCCTACCAGCCCGAAATACCCGACAGAGAGGATCCCGGCCAGAAGCAGGGCCGCTTTAAACAGCGGGCTGCCCGACAGCTCCGGCCTTTTGGAAAACAAATAGGCGGCGATCAGGGGAAGGGGCAGCAGGTAGCGCCCCTGGGCCTGGGAATCGATGAGGTAGGAATTGGCGATCGAGGCCAGCACCCCGCCCAGCATCAGAAGGATGCCGACGGCAAATTCCCACCGTTCCCATTTAGAGGGGCTTCGCAGGGCGCTGACGCCTGCGGACAAAAGCAGGACAGCATAGAGCAGCCCCATGAGAATATAATACCAGGATCCCGTCTCCCTGTCCTGGAGCAGCCCGCAAAAGCTTTTATAACTCATGGAAAACCACTCCGGGTTCTCCGAAAAAAGGTCGGACAGCGAAGCGCCTTTTTCGTACATATGCCAGGAGGAGCCTTGCTCTTCTATGGGCGTGGCAGGGTTTTTGTCATAATCCGCATGGAGGATCGCCATTTCGGTTTTGACTGCCGCCCTTTCTGTCCCATAGTGGGCCGCCTCAAATCCGGCGCGGGTAAGAAAGACCGCCGCGCATACGCCGAGGATGCCAAGATAATTGCGCCAGAGGAGACGGCGCTTTTCCCCCTTCGGCTGCTGCAGGAGCAAAAACAGCAGGACAAAGAAGGTGAGGGCCAGGATGGAAAAATAGTTTGGCTTTCCCAGCGTGATCATGCCGTAGAGAAGCCCCAGCAGCAGGATCCCGGCCGTATGCCGACGGGAATGGCCCGACGTGCGCACCGTGCGGTAGAGCAGGCTGTCCGGATCGGCCAGTTGGCAGATGGCCAAAAACGACAGGACAAAATCCAGGGCGTCTGCCGTGGTATAGGAAAAAATATACCAGGCCTGGGCGCAGATGCCGAAGGCGGCCATCATCCACTTCTTTTGCCGGATATTCCTGAGAAATAGGACGGCCATCAGCAAAAACAGCAAAAGATTGGGCACCCGGTAGTAAGGAACGGAGCAAAACAGGGCCTTACAAAGCAGGGAGATCTTGCCTGCCAGAAAGAAATACCAGGTGAAATTTTCCAGCTTGGTATAGCCGTATCCGCTGTAGGTGTCCGCCACCTCCGGATCCCGCATATCGGGCGGGAAAAAATGGGTCATGCCGTAGTCCAGACAGGCTTTCACATCCCATTCGTCCGGATGCAGGCCAAGCTCGGAAAACAGGCCGATAAGGGCCACCGACAACAGGGCGCCGGCAATCACCGCGCAGGCTGTCAGGGAAAACCAGTCAAAACGCCCTGTTTCGTCTTTTTTGAAAAAGGAGAAAAAAAAGGCGGACAGCGGCGCAGCAAACCGGACCGCCGTCAGAAGAACGACCGTCAGAAGCAGGGACAGGAAGAACCGTTCCCGGAGCTTGTCCTGGCAAAGCTGCATAGAGGATTCCTTCACGCTCTGATGGAGGGCTTCGCTGTCGATAAAA
>X22_European_Rabbit__coassemble_252_pt1 | contig 11532 bp, 9 predicted proteins | sample X22_European_Rabbit__metabat2_low_PE_003 | metagenome-assembled genome bin X22_European_Rabbit
ATTGAATACCAGGAAGGAGTATGCCGCCGCCGCTGTCATGCTGCCGGCCAGTTCGCCCCAGATCTCGGCGCCGTCTTCCGCCACTTCTGCAAAACCGAACAGGATCCCGAAGGTGCCTACCACGTTTTCCTTTGCGATCAGGCCGGTCACGGCCGCTACCGCCATCTTCCAGTCGCCCCAGCCGAGAGGAATGAAGATAGGGGCGATCACGCTGCCGATCCGGGCCAGGATGCTGCCGTCAAGCTGTTCTGCTTCCAGCATACCGAAATGCCCGTCTGCCCAGCCGAAGCCCTGTAAAAACCAGAGGACGATGGTGGACAGCAGGATGATGGTGCCCGCCTTTTTGATAAAGGACCATGCCCGCTCCCACATGCTGCGCAGTACGTTTCCGACGGTGGGCAGATGATAGGCGGGCAGCTCCATCACGAAGGGAGCCGGATCACCGGCGAACATTTTTGTCTTTTTCAGAATGATACCGGAACAGACGATAGCCGCAATCCCTACGAAGTAAGCGCTGGGCGCAACCCAGGCTGCTCCGTTGAACAGCGCTCCGGCGATCAGCGCGATAATGGGCAGCTTCGCGCCGCAGGGGATAAAGGTCGTCGTCATAATGGTCATCTTACGATCCCTGTCGTTTTCGATGGTACGGGAAGCCATGACGCCGGGGACGCCGCAGCCCGTGCCGATCAGCATCGGGATGAAGGATTTCCCGGAAAGGCCGAATTTACGGAAGATCCGGTCCATGATAAAGGCAACGCGGGCCATATAACCGCAGGCTTCCAAAAACGCCAGGAAAATGAACAGTACCAGCATTTGAGGTACGAATCCCAAAACCGCCCCTACGCCTGCCACAATGCCGTCCAGAATTAAGCTCTGCAGCCAGTCGGCGCAGCCTATGGCGTTTAGCAGATTTTCCACCAGCACGGGGATGCCGGGGATCTCAAGCCCGAACAGGCTCCAGCCCTCTCCGAATACGCCGTCATTGGCCCAGTCCGTCGCCCAGGTTCCCACCGTGGTCACGGAAACATAATAGACGCAGAACATGACCAGAGCAAAAATCGGCAGAGCCAGAAAACGGTTGGTCACAATCCGGTCGATCTTATCGGAGACGGTCATTTCCCGTTTTTTATTTTTGGTACAGCAATCCCCGATGATAGAGGAAATATACACATATCTCTCGTTCGTGATGATGCTTTCCGTATCGTCGTCGCAGGCGTCCTCCAATTCCTGGATCAGACCGGAAACATCCGGAACGCTTTTCATCTGCGCAGCGATCTTGTCGTCTTTTTCCAGAAGCTTGATGGCAAAAAACCGCTTCTGTTCCTGGGGAACGTCCGTCAACAGATCTGCCGCCCTCTGAATAACGCTTTCCACCGCCGGGGCAAAGGAGTGTACCGGCGTTTTAACGGCCTTCTGCCTCGCCAGCTCCACAGCCTTATCTGCCGCCTCCCGGATCCCGGTGCCCTTGAGAGCGGAAATCTCCACTACGGGACAGCCCAGCTTTTCGCTCAGCTTCTTTGTATGGATCACGTCTCCGTTTTTCTGCAAAACATCGACCATATTCACCGCCATCACAACGGGGATGCCCAGCTCCATGATCTGGGTGGACAGATAAAGGTTCCGTTCGATGTTGGTGCCGTCCACGATGTTAAGGATCGCGTCCGGCCTTTCCTGGATCAGGTAATTCCTCGCCACTACCTCTTCCAGCGTATAGGGGGAAAGAGAATAAATCCCGGGCAGATCCATGATGGTCACGTCCTTATAGCCTTTCAGCCGCCCTTCCTTTTTCTCCACTGTGACGCCCGGCCAGTTGCCCACAAACTGATTGGAACCGGTCAGGGCGTTGAACAACGTTGTTTTGCCGCAGTTGGGATTCCCTGCCAACGCAATTTTAATCGCCATCTCGATACTCCTTTTTCTCTTTTATTTTCTGTGCCCATAAGGGCATAATCCGCGCCGGTTTGCTCCTGCTGTTTTATGTATGAAATAACTATTCATTATTAGCAATGACTAACACAGGCGCAAAAAAAATTACTCCACCTCGATCATTTCCGCATCCGCTTTGCGCAGAGAAAGCTCATAACCGCGCACGGTTACTTCTACCGGATCTCCCAGAGGCGCGACTTTGCGGACAAAGATCGCAACGCCTTTCGTGATCCCCATGTCCATGATGCGCCGCTTGACCGGGCCGTCTCCCGACAGCTTCTTCACCGTCACGGTCTGCCCGCAGGCAACTTCTCTCAATGTCTTCATCTTTCTTTCCTTTCTTCAGACTAAGATTTTGTTCGCCATATCTCTGCCGATGGCCACGCGGGCGTCTTTTACGTTCACGATCAGGTTCCCGCCGACAGCCGACACCACCGTTACGGTGCCGCCGGTCACAAACCCGAGATTCTCCAGGAATCTGCGCGTGGCTTCTTTTCCGCCGATCCTTTTGATCGTATTGAGTTCTCCCTCTTTCACCATCGTCAATGGCATTGTCCGTTCCTCTCTTTCCCTCATATTTATGGATATACTTTGCTTACATTGGTTAGTATACGCTTACTATTTTTAGTTGTCAATGATTTTTGTAAGTTTTCTAAAATTTATATAAAAAAGGGAATAAATAAGTATCGCCCAGGTAATGCACTGCGCAAGCAGAGCGCTACCTGGGCGTTTTGTGTTTCTCTCAACTCAATACTCGGCGCTGAGCAGAAAATCGGCAATATGCATCGTCTTGATCCCCTCATAATTGCCTCCGGCAAATTCATCTGTTGTCAATACATACTTCGGGTAGTTGTCACGTATTTCAAGCAGTCGGCGATACTCGCGCTTTTCTGTCTTTTCGGAGCCGATGCTCTGCGTCACCTGAACATATAGCTTTTCGTTCTGTCTGGTCGCCACGAAGTCGATCTCGCCGTTGTTTGTTTTTCCGATATATACGGAATATCCCCGCCGGCAAAGCTCAAGGTAAACGACGTTTTCAAGACTTGATGCAACTGTATCGGAATGGTAACCCAGAACGCTGTATCGCAAGGAAGTATCCGCAAGATAAAACTTCTCCTGCGTTTTTAAGATATCCTTGCCCTGTAGATTATAACGCGAACAGCGGTGAAGAAGATATGCCTTCTCCAGTTTTTCAAGGTAACTGTATACAGTTTCATTGTCGAGTTTCCTGTTCTCGGATTTTAGATAATCCGAAACAGATTTGGCGGAAAACGTATTGCCGACATTGTTGAAGGTGTATTTTACCACTCGTTCAAGCTGGTCTATCTTTCTCACCTGATTGCGCTTCACAATATCGGAGAAGATCGTCGAATTATAGATATCGCGGACGATTGTGTATATCTCGTCCTGCGAGTAACTTTGAAGCCGTGTTGCGGGAAAACCTCCCAGGCGGACATACTCTGCAAGCTCGGTTTTGGGATTACCGACCGCTCCATATGACTGTTTGAACGTAAGACACTCGGCAAAAGAAAGCGTATAAATGCGAAAAGCAATATATCTCCCGGTCAGATAGGTCGATATTTCAGACGACATCATTCTGGAATTGGAACCGGTGACGTACAAGTCCACATCGTAATCGGAAGCAAGGGAATTGACGACCCTTTCCCAGCCCGCTATCTCCTGCACTTCATCGAGAAACAAGTAGGTTTTGCCAGTGGGAGAAAGCCTTGCTTTGAGATCCATGAACATCTCTTTTATGGTCATATCCTCGTATTCCATAGAATCGTAACGGCAGCTGACGATACGTTCATCTGGAATATTTCGCTCTGTTCTGAGCTTGTTCATGATCATTTTCAGAATCGTTGACTTGCCGCAGCGGCGCACACCCGTCAGCACCTTTACGAAAGGTGTGTCCGTATAAGCCATGATCTTATCAACATACATCGGTCTGTCAATCAAAGTAACCGCCCTCCTTTTTACGAGCATACCGCAAAACTTTGAAAATGTCAATTGGTTTTGCGGATTAAAACCGCAACTTTCGATCATGACGGATACTGCCATTTGTCAATTGCGGTTGATTTTGGGCTTGAAAAGTTATATATTTAATTACAGGAAGAAATCACGGCATCAGAAAGGAGAAGGATATGATCTTGGATATGTTTTCACTGGAACATAAGACTGCTGTTGTCACCGGCGCAAATACAGGGCTCGGACAGGGCTTTTGCGTAGCTTTCGCCCAGGCCGGCGCTACGGTCATCGGCGTGGCGCGCCGAAGCATGCAGGAGACGCGGGAAAAGGTAGAAAGCGTTGGCGGCACCTTTAAGGAGATCATCGTCGACCTCTCCTCCCCCGATGCAATCTCTGTGATCATGGAGCAATGCGAGAAACTCTGCGACCGCGTTGACATCCTGGTCAACAACGCGGGCATCATTCACCGGGAGGATGCGAAAGATGTTTCCGAAGCGGACTGGGACAAGGTGATCCTGTTAAACGAAAGGCTCGTCTTCTTTCTCTCCCAAGCAATGGCTAACCGGTACTTTTTGCCCAACAGAAGCGGCAAGATCATCAATATCGCCTCCATGCTCAGCTTCCAGGGCGGCATCCGCGTACCCGCCTATGCGGCCAGCAAGAGCGCCGTTATGGGCATCACAAAAGCGCTGGCCAACGAATGGGCGCCCTATCAGGTGAATGTGAACGCCATCGCCCCCGGCTACATGGCTACGAACAATACCACAAACCTGCGCAGCGACGCGCAGCGGAGCGAAGCCATTCTGGAGCGGATCCCGGCGGGCCGCTGGGGAACGCCGGACGACATCATGGGGGCCGGCATCTATCTGGCATCCAAAGCTTCCGACTATGTGAACGGATTTACGCTGGCGGTAGACGGCGGCTGGCTGGCGCGCTGACAAAAGACCTGTAAAGGATCAGGCCGCCTTTTCTTTCATAGCCCGTGTCCCAGAGCGCATCAAGATCCAGCCAGGCGGCCTTCCCGTAGGTCACTGCTTTGACAAAAAAACGTTCCCCTTCTGTCCGGTATCCGGTCAGCATAAACCAATGCCAGTCGTAATTCTTAAAGGCAGGATCTTTGTGCCGCAGTGTCAGGCAGGGGATGGGATAACTGCGGCCGATCTGCGAAACGATCCGCCGCCTGGCCTCGGATACCGGCTCATTCCCCAAAAAAGCCTCCATTCCCACGGTATGACAGCCCTGGTCCGCCAGGTACCTGCCATACCCTTTTATATAAATCTCCAACCGGTCAATGCCTGTGAGCCGCGGGCGCAGATACGGTTTCATGATCCCGGAAAAACGCACATAATCGTCCCTGGACAGCGCTTTAAGATCAAAAGGATATAATCGCTTCGTCCCATGATACAGATCGAAACAAATGCTGCTGTCGCAGGCAGCGGCGGCGGCGCACCCGCCCATCTTCATAAAGGGATCGGTAAACCAGTCCTGACAGCCGCCTGCAGCGCCTTCGATCCGAAAATAATCCAGTTCTTTTTCCATTCGCCTGATCCCTTCAAAGCCCTTTTTCCTGCCACTTCCCTCTCTTATAAAAGAACGCTGTGACAGCGGCGCCCAACAGCCAGGATAACAGCAGGGAAATGTATATGCAGTCGCTGTTGCCGTTGGGAAGCTGCGGCGTCCTGGTCAGCCAGGAGATCCCATAGGCCACAGGAACCCGGATGCCCACCGTCGTCAGAAGGGAGATCCACATGGGCGTCACGGTGTCCCCGGCTCCCCGCATAACCCCGGAAAGGCTCTGGGTCACCGCCATCGCGATATACCCCACGGCCAGGATCCGCATCAGATGCATACTTAAGTCCACCAGCTCCGGCGTCGTCGTAAAGATCCCCATCAGATATTTGCCAAAGAGCAGGATCAATCCCGTGATGAACGCGGATACTCCCACCGCAATCAGAGTGCCCTGTTTCGCGCCGCTCTTAACGCGGTCAAATTTGCGCGCCCCCACGTTTTGGCCCGCATAAGTGGTCATGGCCGTGCCGAAGGAAAAATTGGGCATCATGGCGAAGTCGTCCACGCGCATGACGATGACGTTGGAGGCGATAAACATCTCCCCGAAGCTGTTGGTCAGCGACTGCACCACGATCATGGCCATGGAGAAGATCGCCTGGGTCACGCCGGAAGGAAGGCCGAGGCGCACCACCGCTTTGGAATATCTGGCGGTGGGGATCAAGTCCTTTTTGCGTAGGACAAATACCTCTTTCATATGCATCAAACGGTACATACAAAACAGGGAGGAAACCGCCTGGGCGATGGCCGTGGCCAGCGCCACGCCCGCCACTTCCATATGGAAAGACGTCACAAAAAGCACATCCAGAAAGATGTTTAACACCGTGGCGATCAAAAGGTAAACGAGCGCGGAAACGGAATCCCCCAGGCCCCGCAGGATGCCGCTGAGGATGTTATAATAGGCCATCCCGACAACGCCGATAAACAGGATATTCAGATACGAAGCGCACCAGTCCATGATGCTGTCCGGCGTGTTTAACAGGCGCAGCAGGGGCCGCGTCACGATGGGCCCGATGATCATGATGAAAACGCAGGATGCCGCCGTCAGGGTAATGCAGGTGCCGATGGCGCTGGCCAGCTCTTCCTTTTGCCTGGCGCCGAAGTACTGGGCGACGATAATGCTGGCGCCGGCGGAAATGCCGATAAATAAAACCAGGAGCAAATTCAGCACCGGCCCGGCGCTGCCGACGGCGGCCAAGGCGTTATCCCCTACATAACGGCCCACGACGATGGAATCCACCGTATTATATAGCTGCTGCGCGATATTGCCGATGAGCATGGGGATCGCAAACAGCGTGATCTGTTTCCAGGGCACCCCCTGGGTCATGTCGATGGGCGCGAATAATTTCTTCAGTAAATTCATAAAAACCTTCCCTCTGCCGATGATTAAGGGAGCCGGATATACCGAGCATATCCAACCCCCTTTCATTATTACATAGATAAATATTCTTTGCAACAGATACTTTGGCCGTCTTTTCAAATGATGATACAGACCATGCCGCCCGTGGAATCGTTGACGATCTTCTGCATCGTATCCTGGAGCTTTAACTGGCTTTCGTCCCCGATCATGGAGATCTTTGCTCGGATGCCGTCGTTGACAAGCTGTTCCACCGTCTTCCCAAAAATATTTGTCTCCCAGATGCCGTCGTTTTTCCCGTTCTCGTCTATGTAGCCGATCAGGTCCTTCGCCTGCTGTTCCGTCCCCACGATGGGCGCGATCTCCGTCACCACATTCGCGCGGATAAAATGCAGGGAAGGGCTTTGAGCCTTGATCTTCACGCCGTATTTATTGCCGTGCCGGATGACCTCCGGCTTTTCCAGACGGATTTCATCCCTCTGGGGCAGCACCACGCCGTATCCCTTGGATTTGACGGCCTGCATGGCGTCCAGCACCCTCGTGTACTCCCGCTTCATGACCGCCATTTCCCGGATCCGGTCCATCAGTTCATATTCGCTTTCGATATGCTCTCCCGTCATTTCCGAAAGCATCTCATAATAACATCTTTCATTCATATCCAGGACGACACGGACACAGCCGTCCGCCATATTGATATTTTCCACCATACAGCGCCGGATATCGTCCCCCTGCAGGCGGATGGGATGCTCGGTCACATCCCGGATCGTATCGATCTGCCCCATCAACTGCCGGATCCCGGCGATCATCTCCGCCTTCATGGGATGGCTGACCGGCAGCATTTCTACCCATTTGGGCATATAAAATTCCACCGTCGTCACAGGAAATTCATACAGCACCTTTTCCATGATATGGAAAATATCGTCTTCCTTGAGCTGGGCGCAGTTTACGGGGAGGGCGCAGACCTGGTATTTCTGCCGGATCTGCCGGGCGGTCTGTTCCGCCTCCTGACCGTAGGGCCTGGCGGAATTGACAAGCACCAGAAAAGGCTTGCGAAGCTTTTTTAGTTCCAGGATCGCCTTTTCTTCCGCTGCCAGGTAGTTTTCCCTGGGCAGTTCCCCGAAGCTGCCGTCTGCGGTCACGACAATGCCGATGGTGGAATGATCGGTGATCACCTTTCTCGTCCCCACCTCCGCCGCCTGGGTAAAGGGGATATCCGCCTCATACCAGGGCGTTTTGACCATCCGCTCTGCGCCTTCCTCCAGGTGTCCGGCGGCGCCCTCCACCATAAAGCCGACACAGTCCACCAGCCGTACCCGCACGTTTACATCCCCGCCCAGCCGGATCGACGCCGCCTCCTGGGGGATAAATTTTGGCTCCGTAGTGGTGATGGTCTTTCCTCCCGCGCTCTGCGGCAGTTCATCCATCGCCCGCGCTTTCGCGGCTTCGTCCCCCATATACGGCAGGACGGCCGTATCCATGAACCTCTTGATAAATGTGGATTTTCCGGTACGCACAGGCCCGACCACGCCGATGTAGATCTCACCGCCTGTCCGTTTCTGAATGTCCCGGTAAAGATTTTGTGTATACGGATTTTCCGTCTGTTTCTGATCCATAAAAAAGTCCCCTTCCGTCCATAGTGGCAACAGCGCTTTTTGCTGTTACCACTATATGCGTAAAAAGGGGGCCTTTAGAACTTTAAAGATACTTCCTGTAATCGATATAGCCGGTCTCATCCAACTGGTGGGAACAAAGCACCGCCATGGAGCCTGCGCCGATGTGGCAGGAAACGCTTAAGGAAAGACGGTCCAGATATACGTCATAGCCCGGAAAGCGTTCCTCGATCTCCTGCTTCCATTCCCGCATTTCCTCCTCGGAACAGGTATAAGCGCCGCGAATGTAAACCTTTTTACCCGCAAAGCGGCCGTTGATATCCGCCTCCAGGGCGTCCAGCATTTTTTTCTTCGCCAGCTTCATGCCGCGCACCTTCGCATAGGCGTCCAGCTTGCCGCCCTGGATCTGCAGGACGGGCTTGATGTTGAGTACCGTGCCGATGGAAGCCGCCGCCGGCGTCACCCGGCCGCCTTTTTTCAGATATTTCAGCGTATCCACGGCGATATAGATGCTGGACTCAAGCGCCTCCCTTTCCAGGATCTCTTTGATCTGCGCGGCGGGCATCCCTTTTTCGGCCAGCGCCATGGCGTCCAGCACGGACTGCTTCTGGCTCCAGGAAATACGCCGGTTATCCACCACCTGCACCTTCCCGTCGTAATCTGCGGACAGCGTGATGGCCGTCGCACAGGTACTGCTTAAACCGCTGGACATGGGAATATGGACGATCTCTTCGTATTCTTCCAGAAGCTTATTCCAGAGATCCAGCACATCCCCTACCGCCGGCATGGAGGTCTTGATATCCGCATCCCGTTCCAAATATTCATAAAATTCCGGCTGCGTCAGGGAAATATCCTCCAGAAACATTTCCTCGTTGATATAAAACGGCATGGGGATCACAAAAACCCCCAGCTTTTTTGCCTCTGTCTGCGTGATCCCGCTGTTACTGTCCGTCACGATCGCGATCTTTTGCATCTGTGATTCTCCTTCTTATTCCATGATGACCTTTTTAAAACTCTTCTTGCCGCGTTTTAGGGTGATACCCTCGCCACGCAGCGCCTCCGGCGCATAGAGCGTCCTGATATCGCTGACCTTCTCCCCGTCTACGGATACGCCGCCCTGCTCCACCGCCCGGCGCGCTTCGGAACGGGACGCGCACAGGCCGGCCTTTACCAGCAGGCCCAGGATATCGATGCTCCCGTCCAAAAGGTCGGCTTCCGTCACCTTTGCCGTAGGGATCTGTGCCTGCCCGCCGCCGGCAAACAGCGCCTTCGCGCCCGCCTCGGCCTTCTTTGCCTCCTCTTCTCCGTGTACCAGCGCCGTCAGTTCCTTCGCCAAAATCTCCTTGGCGGTATTGAGCTGGCCGCCCTCCCACTTTTCCATCTCCTCAATCTGCTCCATGGGCAGGAAAGTGAGCATCTTGAGACATTTCATCACGTCCGCGTCGGACACATTTCTCCAATATTGGTAAAAGTCGAAGGGAGAAGTCTTGTCGGGATCCAGCCACACGGCTCCTCTGGCGGTCTTTCCCATCTTCTTGCCTTCGGAGTTTAACAGAAGCGTAATGGTCATGGCATAGGCGTCCTTACCCAGCTTGCGCCGGATCAGCTCCGTGCCGCCCAGCATATTGGACCACTGGTCGTCGCCGCCGAACTGCATGTTGCAGCCGTATTTCTGGTAGAGCATATAAAAATCGTAGCTCTGCATGATCATATAATTAAATTCCAGAAAGCTTAAGCCCTTGGCCATGCGCTGCTTATAGCACTCCGCCCGCAGCATGTTGTTGACGGAAAAGCAGGCGCCCACCTCCCGCAGAAGCTCCACATAGTTAAGGTTCAACAGCCAGTCCGCATTGTTGACCATCAGCGCCCTGCCGTCCGAAAAGTCAATAAAACGGCTCATCTGTTTTTTGAAGCACTCGCAGTTGTGCTGAATGGTTTCCACTGTCATCATCTGCCGCAGGTCGCTGCGCCCGGACGGATCCCCGATCATGCCGGTGCCGCCGCCGATGAGGGCGATGGGCTTGTTCCCGGCCATCTGCAGACGCTTCATCAGGCAGAGCGCCATAAAATGCCCCACATGCAGGCTATCCGCCGTAGGATCAAAGCCGATATAAAAAACGGCCTTTCCGTTGTCGATCAGTTCGCTGATCTCCGCCTCATCGGTCATCTGAGCGATGAGGCCCCTTTGTTTGAGTTCTTCCGATACTGTCATTTTTTCCTCCACTCTGTTCCCAGCCTGCAGCGGAAAACATTCCGCTTCCGGCCGTTAATAAGCCCGTCCGTAACGGGCGTATGAAAAGGCCCTCCATCCGAAAAGGACGAGGGCCTGCGCTTCGTGTTACCACCTTTTTTCACGGACAACTCGCACTGTCCGCCTCATGGAGTACGATCCCTGGCCTGACGGCGCCGGACGATACCCCTGCGCGATAACGGGCGCACCCGTTGCAGCCTACTTGCAAAAGATCCCAAACTGCCGCATACGGACCTTACGCAACAGCCTACGGAAGTAAGCCATCGCCTGCTTTCGATGCACGACTCCGGGATGTATTCGGATCGCGTTCCCCTGCGCCTCTCATCAGCCGGCGGCTTTCTGTAGGTTCCCTGCTATCTTACTCTTTCCCTTCACAGTCTTATCCCGATCCCCGGAAGGATCCTGATTTACGGATACTCTAGCATAACGGCGCAGGACTGTCAAGAGAAAAATTATCCACCAAACTGCTGCCTGGCGATGGAAAATAGATTGTGCAGATAGGGATAATCCCACTCCTCTGCCCCCGTGTTCGGTCCGGCATCCTCTCCCCAGCCCATCCCCGGCCTGCCGCCGTAGTCCGTAAAGCTGGCCGCCATGTAGCGCGCCGTATTGCGCAGCACCTCGTTTGGCTCCTGCCTGCGCACCCCGATCACTTCCGCCATGTTGTCCCTGCCCAGCCGGAAATAATCCGCATATTCTATGGTCTGCTCCCCGGCATCATAGAAAAAGGAGTAACCGTACAGATTGCCGCCGTCCTCCATGCAGTATTTTTCAAAACGCAGATCGGACACCCGGCCGGGGCAAGGCTCTGCCGCGCACCGGGCTGCTTCCTCCTGAAACGCGGCGCATTGCGC
>X22_European_Rabbit__coassemble_255_pt1 | contig 11453 bp, 10 predicted proteins | sample X22_European_Rabbit__metabat2_low_PE_003 | metagenome-assembled genome bin X22_European_Rabbit
CTCTTCTATATCGTGGGGGCGGATACTTTGTTTGGTATAGAAAGCTGGAAAGCGCCGGATGAGATCTTTTCTAGCTGCGTTCTTGCTGTGGCGGCCCGGGACGGCTGCGCCGACAAGGCCCTGGACCAAAAAGCAGCGGAACTTACTCAGCGCTACAATGCCCGGATCCGGATGCTTCCGGCGTGTCGTATCGAGATCTCTTCCACGCAGATCCGGCAGCGGATCCGTGAGGGACATTCCATCCGTTATCTGGTTCCGGAACCCGTACGCCAGTTCATCGAGCAAAACGGCCTGTACCGTTGAAAGGAGTATGGTGTGAAAAATGAGTTTGATAACTCATTTTTCACACGGCTATTTGTGCCGGAGCGTCACAAATAGCCCTGATGGCAGATGAGAAACCGCATTCGCGGATTTCTCATCGTCCCTTCGCGTAAACGCTCCGGAATGGGGATTTTCATGAAAGAACCGGATCTTCGTAAAATACGAAAATCAATGGAAAAGAAGCTGGATCACAAACGCTATGAACATACCCTTGGCGTCGCCTATACGGCAGCAGCCCTGGCCATGCGCTATGAGGCGGACGTAAACAGCGCGCTGCTGGCGGGGCTGCTTCATGACTGCGCCAAATGCATGAGCAACGAACAGCGGCTGGCAATCTGTGAAAAACACAACCTGGCGGTCAGCGAAGTGGAAAAGCGAAACCCTTATCTGCTGCACGCCAAGGTAGGAAGCTTTCTGGCCATGAAAAAATACGGCGTTACGGACAAGGATGTGATCAACGCAATCTTAAACCATACCACAGGACGGCCGGGCATGTCGAAACTGGAAAAGATCATCTGGCTGGCGGATTATATTGAACCAGGCCGGAAACAGGCCCCGAATCTTGCAAAGATCCGAAAGGCCGCCTTTGAGGATCTGGACCAGGCGATTCTCCTTGCCCTGGAGGATACGATACGCTATCTTAATGGATACTTCAAGGAGGAGAAGCTTGAGATAGACGAAATGACGCTGAAGACTTATGATTTCTATAAAAACGGAGGGAAAAGCGTATGACACAGGCAGCGGAAATGACAAAACTTGCGATCGAAGCGCTGGAGGACAAGAAAGCGGAGGATATCAGCATTATCGATATCAGCGAAGTCTCCGTGCTGGCGGATTACTTCCTGATCGCCAGCGGCAACAGCAAAAACCAGGTGCAGGCGCTGATCGACAACGTAGAAGAGAAGCTCGGCCAGGCCGGTATTACCCCTAAAAATATCGAGGGCTACCAGACCGGGAACTGGGTGCTGATGGACTACGGCGACCTGATCGTCCATGTCTTTGACCGGCAGAATCGGCTGTTCTACGATCTGGAAAGGATATGGCGGGACGGGAAAAAGATCGGCAAGGACGAGCTTGGAAAATAAAAAAAAAGAGTATGAAAAAAGGGCGCTGACTGCAAAATCCATGCGGCAGCGCCCTATTTGTTATATTTTAGCATCAACTGCGCCTACAGGCCATAGGCCAGGCGGCCTGCAGCAAATTCAGCGGTAAAGGCGGAATACACCGAATACCCGGCCGATGACGCTGCAGTCGTCGACGATGATGGGGGCCATCGTATCGTTCTCCGGCTGTAAGCGGATGTGTCCGTCCTCCCGGTAGAAGGTCTTGACCGTAGCGGAATCCTCCAAAAGCGCCACAACGATCTGGCCGTTGTGCGCCTCCTTGCAGCTCTGGACAAAAATCTGATCTCCGTCATAAATACCGGCGTTGATCATGGATTCCCCTCTGACTTTAAGGATGAAGCTGGGCTCCCCATTGGGAACCATCTCGGCCGGGATGGGGAAATAGCTCTCGATGTTCTCTTCCGCCAGGATCGGCTGGCCGGCCGCCACATTGCCGATGACAGGCAGGCTCACCATTTCCTTGCGGACCATCTGGAAACTGTCGTCGCAGATCTCAATGGCACGGGGCTTGGTAGGATCCCTGCGGATATAGCCGTTCTTCTCCAGCGTCTCCAGGTGGGAGTGGACGGAGGAAGTGGATTTTAAATGGACGGCCTCACAGATCTCGCGGACCGCGGGAGGGTATCCCCGCTTCAGGATCTCCTCTTTAATATAAGCAAGGATCTCTTTCTGTTTTGCTGTGATCTTCCTCTGTGCCATGGCAGGGCTCCTTTCTGCATATCGTGACAGCGTATCGGCGAAGGGCGCCGAAACCTTGGTCGATAGCAGTATTATAACATAAGGCCCTCCATAAAGCAAACATATATTCCGAAAAAATGTTCGATTTTTTGGAAAACGCATCTTGACATCCGAAAATATGTTCGATATAATTACAAATACAGAACAGATGTTTGCAACATATGTTCTGTAAAAGGAAAGATGATCGGAGGTAGAAGAGATGAGGGAAGGGAGAACATCCTACAATATCCGCAGCAGGAGACGGCGCCGTATCCGCCGACAGAAGATGGTGGCAGCCTGGACGCTGGCGTTCTTTCTCTTTTCGGGCCTTTTTGTTTTCGGCATTACGGCCAGGGCCTCCGTACCGGCGCAAAAGGGGCAGAAGTACTTCACCAGCGTCCTTGTGATGCCTGGGGATACCCTTTCGTCCATCGCAGCGCGCTATGCGGACGGCCATTATGCGTCACGGGAGGCGTATATCGAGGAAGTCTGTGAGACGAACCATATCCGTAACCGGGACAGCATCGACGCAGGCGCCTATCTCATCGTTCCGTACTACGGGAGCGGCAGGGAAGACAAACGCTGAAAGGGCTCTTGTTTTCCCCTCTATCCATATAACTTCACACACGATAAGGAAAAACCAAAGAATTTCTTTAGAAAATCTTTGGTTTTTCCTGTCTATGGCCGAAAGCTTTCCGAAATAGAATGAGATTGCGGGGAAAAGGGACGCCGTGTATAATGGCAGAGGAGCCTATTATGCCTGAGGAGGGAACCGGATTGGAAAAGAATCGTATTTTGATCGTGGAGGACGATGCCGATATCAGGGATGGCATTGAAATTTATCTAAAAAACCAGGGTTACCAGGTTTTAAAGGCGCAGGACGGGGTAGAAGGGCTGGCCGTTATCGGATCGGAAACGGTCGACCTGGCTATCGTGGATATCATGATGCCCCGTATGGACGGCATTACGATGTTGATGAAGGTGCGGGAACAGGGCTGCGATTTCCCTGTAATCATGCTTTCCGCGAAATCGGAGGAGCTGGACAAGATCATGGGGCTGAACATGGGGGCCGATGATTATATTACCAAGCCCTTTACGCCGCTGGAGCTGCTGGCAAGGGTAAATTCCCATCTGCGGCGCTATAACCGGTTCCGGGAGGCGCTGTCCAGGACAGAACCCAGGAAAGATACCTATCACGTCCTGGGCGGGATCGAGTTAAACGAAGAAACCGTCGAGGTCTTTGCGGACGGCGTCCCGGTGCGTCTGACGCCGCTGGAATTCAAGATCCTGCTTTTACTGATGAAGAATCCGGGTCGGGTTTTCAGCGCGGAGGAGATTTACGAGCGGATCTGGAATGAGAAAGCGATCAACACGGATACGATCATGGTGCATATCCGCAAGATCCGGGAAAAGATCGAGATCGATCCGAAGAATCCAAAATATTTGAAGGTGGTATGGGGCGTTGGATACAAAATGGAAAAACAGTAAAGGCAGGAGCCTATGCATTGCCGTGGGCATCGTTTTCGTGATAACGGCGCTCCTTTTGTCCTTTTTCCCGGTTTTTGAACGGCAGGCCAGCCAGGAGTTCGACGATCCTCTGACCAGCCCTGACTTCGTGGAGGCGCTGTATGGGAGCAATTACGTCCAGTACAAATTTTTAAGGGACAGGGTGGACCAGAAGGACTGGTCCTATGCGGATCTGTATTTGGAGGACACCTATTTCGGCGCCTTTGCACCGGGGGAATGGGAGGACGTGGACGCCGTTTTAGTCGATCTCCCCCAGGCGGCGACAGCCAAAAGCGAACTGCTCGACCGTCAGCTTTCCCAGTATAAAAAGGAGCTTTTGCCGGAAATGGCGATGTTACAGGCCATGACCTACGAACTGACGCAGGACATGGATTATTATGCGGTGGATACCGTCACCGGTACGGCCATCGGCAACAGCGGCCAGGAAGCGCTGCGAAAGCTCATCGCCGGGGAAGAAATACCGGAGGAAGAGGAACCTTATGTATATTATATCTGCATCGCCTATGACGGGGCGGGCAACGCGGTGGAGCAGAGCGTGAAGACGGCGGAGGGAAATGCGACGGAATTTCTGAAACGCGCCGAGGCCGCCGGACGGCAGCATCCGTTTTCCGAGCGGTTTGATGAAAGCGGCAGGATGACCCTCGCCCTTTACACCAGCGGACAGGCAGAGCGGTATTACTACGAACTTTCGGTGAAAGGGCCGGCCAATATGAGGATCGTCTATGGGGCCACCCGGGAACAGTACGATCAGTTATTAAGCGGCTGGAACAGCATCCTGCCCGACCATCGGCAGGCGGTGCGGGAAAGCTACCGGAAAGCGGGCATCGGCCGGGTTTTCTGGGGATTTGAGGCTTTTTCCCTTCTTGCCGGGGCAGCGGCGGCATTTCTTCTGGGCCGCATATGGCCGGGATCCTATGTCTATCCGGAGTCCTTTCTCTGTAAGATGCCGCCGGAAGGGGCCGCGCTTTTTCTCGCCCTCAGTTACCCTCTTGGAACCCTGGCACAGGACTGGATCATGGGGTATCAGAAGGGATGGTTTTTGCCCAATCTTTCCCGGAACATTCTGGCGCCCATGGGTTTGGAATGGCTGCTTTTTTTTATTCTCGGAGGGCTTTTGTTTTTGTTGCTTTTCCTCGCCTTTTCCGTCGGGAGCATGATCATGACGATGCGGCCGCTGAAAGCGTATCTGAAGGAGAGGAGCGTCCTTTACCGATATGGGGATAAGATCGCAGGCGCGATCCGTTCTTTTTACGCCCAGTTCGTCGGGTTCGATATCGGAAAGGATGCAGGACGCATTATTTTCCGGCTGGTGCTGATCAATTTTTTCATCGTCTGGATCATCAGCCTGTTTCGTGGCTTTTCCTTTATCCTGCTGATTGTTTATTCCCTGGCGGTCTATTTTTTGCTCCGGAAGTATGTGAGGAACGTGCAGAAGGGGTATCAGGCGATGCTTCTGGCCACCAGCGCCATCGCCCAGGGCAACTACGACATTGCCCTGACGGGGGATTTCGGCGTTTTTGAAAGCTATCGTTCCCAACTGGACCAGATTCAGCGGGATTTCAGAAGGGCGGTGGCGGAAGAGGTGAAAAGCCAGCGCCTGAGATCGGAACTGATCACCAACGTGTCCCACGATCTAAAGACGCCGCTGACGGCTATCATCACCTATATCAATCTTTTGAAGGAACCTGACGTAACCCAGCGGCAGCGGGAAGAATACCTGGAGATCCTGGATAAAAAGGCCGTCCGTCTCAAGGTGCTGATCGACGATCTTTTTGAAGTGAGCAAGATATCGACCAACAATATCACGGTAAATTACGCGGATGTTGATCTGGTCAATCTGCTGCGCCAGTGCTATCTGGAACACGAGGACCGTTTTGCCCGGGCCGGACTTTGCGTGAAATTCCTCTTTGCGAAAGAGAAAGTGGTCATTCGGCTGGATCCTCAGAAAACGTTCCGCATTTTTGACAACCTGTACAGCAATATCATCAAATATGCCCTGCCGTCTACCCGCGTCTATGTGAGCGTAAAGGAATTTGACCAGGACGTGGTGGTAGAATTGAAGAATATTTCCCGGTCGGAACTGAATATCGATCCGTCGGAACTGTTGGAACGGTTTGTGAGGGGGGACAGCGCCAGGAACACGGAGGGCAGCGGCCTGGGGCTGGCCATCGCGCAGAGCTTCACGCAATTGCAGCACGGTACGCTGCACATTTCGCTGGACGGGGATCTGTTTAAGGTGACGCTTTTGTTCCACCGTTGGGATCAGATGCCGGAGGGAGGGCCGGAACAGCGCCCGGAGGAAAAAACGGGGGAGAAAGCTGCGCAGACTGGGCAGGCCCCGGAAAGAAGTGAAAATTCCCTGTCCCGGCGTTACCGGAAAAAAAGAGGGCGTCAATGACGCCCCTGGCGGTTACGGCTCGCGCAGCCGCACGCTTTTTGCCGCTTTCCGTTTATTGTAGTCCTTCATCGCCGCATAATGCTTCCGCGTCGTGTTCACATCCTTATGTCCCAGGACATCGGCTACCAGGTAGATATCGCCGGTTTCCTGGTAAAGGTTCGTGCCGTAGGTGCTGCGGAGCTTGTGCGGCGTGATCTTTTTGGTAGTCGTAACGAGGGAAGTATATTTTTTGACCATGTTTTCCACGCTTCGGACGGCCATACGGCGGTTTTGAAGGGAGAGGAAGAACGCCTCTTCATGCCCCTTTTCCGGGATGATATGCTTTCGTTCTTCGAGGTAGGAGAGCAGCGCCTGTTCCACCTCTTCGCCAAAATAGACCACATCCTCGTAACCGCCCTTGCGTTGGACTTTGACGGCCAGATTATTCATATCCACGTCGTTCAAGTCGAGCCCCACACATTCCGAAACGCGGATGCCCGTGCCCAGCAGCAGCGAAAGCATGGCCAGGTCGCGCACTTTCGTCTTTTCGTGGAATTTGAGCTGGCTTTTGGTCATCTTGGAACCTGCCTCCACCTGATCCAGCAGGATGGCCACTTCATCCGGATCCATCCGCACGATCTCTTTTTCGTGAAGCTTTGGCAGCGGCACTCGGGTGGCGACGTTTTCCGGGAGCTGGCCGTGCTGATAGTAATAGTTTAAGAAGGTGCGCAAAGAAGCCAGTTTCCGGCGCTTCCCCCGTTCGTCGTTGGTAAATTCCATCCCGTCCTTTTGATAATAGGAGAGAAATTCCGAATATTCCAGAATATCTTCCCGGGTCAGCTTTTCCAGGATAGAAAGGGAGATCTCCCGGACCGGCAGACCGCAGCAGAGGGGATTTTTCTGCTGCAGGAAATCGAAAAAGATGCCCAGGTCGTAGGCGTAAGCGATCCGGGTGCGAGGTTCCATCGTATCCTCTACGCCCCTGAAAAAATCCCGGCAGAAAGACGGCAGGGAATCGATCAGTTCCCGCAGACGAAGGATATTGTTCTTTTTTAATTCTTCATGATAGCCCTGTTTGCTCATTTTGCCCTCCCAAAGCCGGATCGTCTGCCAGACGGTCCAATGCCCAGCCGTCCATGCCGCTCCTTTGGATCGCATAAAACATCCTGTCCTTTACGCCCGGCTCTTCCCGGTTGAGGGAAGATAAGAGCTGCTTGACATATTCCCTCCGGCTGTGCCCGTCCATGGGACAGGGGCTTTTCAGCACCGGCAGTCCGATTTTGTTGACGAATCCCTTTACCTCCGCCTCCCGCATATATATGAGGGGACGGATCAACGTAAGCTGCGCCCTGTCCAGGAAGGTCACAGGGGAAAACGTGTGAAAGCGTCCTTCATAGAGCAGGGAGAGGAGCATCGTCTCCACGACGTCGTCCTGATGATGCGCATACGCCACTTTATTGCAGCCCAACGTCTGGGCTGTCTCGTTGAGCGCGCCCTTGCGCATTTTGGCGCACAGGGAACAGGGATTCGTCTCTTTGCGCTCCTCAAACACGATTTCGGCGATCTGCGTCCTGACGAGGGTAAAGGGGACGTCCAATTCCCCGCAGAATGCCTCTATTCGCCCGAAATCCGCGTTGGAAAAGCCCAGGTCCACTGACAGTGCGCAGAGGGAATATCTCATTAGATAAAAGCATTTTAACGCGTTTAGGGCATAGAGCAGCGTAAGGGAATCTTTCCCGCCGGAAATGCCGACGGCGATCCGGTCTCCCTGCTGTATCATCCGGTAATCATCCAGGGCGCGGCGCACCCTGCTCAAAACCTGCTGTGTTTTCATAGCGATCCGTCACCCGTCCTTTATCGTCCCACCTGTCTATTATACATTTTTTGCGCGATAATGTCACCATTATTTATAAAGTATGGTATAATGAGGTAACAGTTTTGCCAGACGGCACGGTTTACAGGGAGGAAGTATGCAGTTACCCGATTTTAAAAACCGGCTGGCCCTGCCCGACAGGATCCTTCTGTCAGTGGACAAGCCGGCCCGCTATATCGGCGGAGAAGTCAACGCCGTATATAAGGATCCAGAGCGAGTGGATATCCGGTTCGTCATGTGTTTCCCGGACGTCTATGAGATCGGCATGTCCCACCTGGGCATCCAGATCCTCTATGAGATGTTCAACCGTTATGAGGACGTCTGGTGTGAACGGGTGTATTCTCCCTGGACGGATCTGGACCGGATCATGCGGGAGGAGAAGATCCCGCTGTTTGCGCTGGAGTCCCAGGATCCCGTCAGGAAATTCGATTTTTTGGGCATCACGCTTCAGTATGAAATGTGCTATACCAACATTCTGCAGATCCTGGATCTGGCTGGGATCCCCCTGCTTTCGAAGGATCGGGGCGACAACGTGCCGATCGTCATCGGCGGCGGCCCCTGTTCCTATAATCCGGAGCCCATCGCGCCATTTTTCGATCTGTTTTATGTGGGGGAAGGGGAAACCGCTTACCGGCAGCTTTTAGATCTTTATAAGGAGAACCGGGCGGCAGGAGGGGACAGAAACAGCTTTCTGCGCAGGGCCGCCAGGGAAGTGCCGGGGATGTATGTGCCCTCCCTCTATGAAGTGACTTATCATAAAGACGGCACCATCGCCTCCTTTTTGCCGAAAGAGCCGGGCGTTCCCGAAAAGGTCCGCAAGGAGATCGTCATGGATCTGGACAGCGCCCCTTATCCTGAGAAACCTGTGATCGCCTATACCAAGGCCGTCCAGGACCGGGTGGTTCTGGAGATCCAGCGGGGCTGCATCCGGGGCTGTCGGTTCTGCCAGGCGGGGCAGATCTACCGGCCAGTACGGGAAAAGAGCCTGGAAACGCTGAAACGGACGGCGCTGGCCATGCTGGAAGGGACGGGGCAGGAGGAGATCTCCTTAAATTCCCTCAGCTCCAGCGACTATTCCCACCTGGAGGAGCTGGTGGACTTTTTGATGGAAACCTGCCGGGAAAAAAAGGTGAACATTTCCCTGCCGTCCCTGCGCATCGACGCCTTTTCCCTGGATGTGATGGGAAAGGTACAGGATGTGAAAAAGAGCAGCCTGACCTTCGCGCCGGAGGCGGGGAGCCAGCGTCTTCGGGACGTCATCAACAAAGGGCTTACGGAGGAGGCGATCCTGCAGGGCGCTGCCCTGGCTTTTGCGGGCGGCTGGAGCCGGGTGAAGCTGTATTTTATGCTGGGGCTGCCCACCGAGACGGAGGAAGACATCCGGGGCATCGCAGAGCTTTGTAACAAGATCGCGGCCCTTTACTACGAAACCGTTCCGAAGGAAAAGAGAAACGGCCCCGTGCAGATCGTAGCCAGCACCTCTTTTTTCATCCCCAAGCCCTTTACCCCTTTCCAGTGGGCGCCCATGTGTACCAGGGAGGAATTTCTGCAAAAGGCAGGACTGACCAGGCACGCGGTTCATGAACAGCTCAATCAGAAGAGGATCAAATACAACTGGCATGAAGCGGACGTCAGCGTTTTGGAGGGGGTTTTCGCCAGAGGGGACAGAAGGGTGGCCCAGGTTATCCTGCGGGCCTATCAGAAGGGCTGTCTTTATGACGCCTGGGCGGAGACCTTCCGTTACGACCTCTGGCTTGCGGCCTTTGAGGAATGTCAGGTAGATATCGGGTTTTACACCGCCCGGGAACGCGGACAGGAAGAGATATTCCCCTGGGATTTTCTGGACTGCGGCGTAAACAAAGCTTATTTATGGCGGGAATGGGAACGCGCCCAGAGGGCGGAGGTGTCCCCCAATTGCCGGCAATCCTGCCAGGGCTGCGGCGCGGCCCGTTTCGGCGGGGGCGTCTGTTTTGAAGCAAAGGAGGGCGCTGCCGGATGAAGGTGCGGATCAAATTTTCCAAATACGGCGCGCTGCGCTTCATCGGCCATCTGGACGTCATGCGCTTTTTCCAGAAAGCGCTGCGCAGGGCCGGTATCGACGTAGCCTATACGACGGGTTTTTCCCCCCATCAAATTATGACCTTTGCCTCCCCGTTGGGGATGGGGCTGTGCAGCCTGGGCGAGTATATGGATATCGAGGTCTGCTCCTGGCAGAGCAGCGAGGATATGAAAAGGCGGCTGCAGGCAGTCTGTCCGGCAGGCATTGATATTCTTTCCGTCCGGGCGCTGCCGGACCCGGTTCCCAACCGGAAGGTGATCAGCGCGATGGCCAGCGTGGCCGCAGCCTCATATGCCGTCGTATGGAAAGAGGGCGGCCGCAGCTTCGACGGCTGCCAGGGGCTGACGCAAGGCTTTTTGGCGCAGGAGGAAATAGGGGCCTTAAAGGAAACCAAGCAGGGCACTACGAAGGTCAACATCCGCCCAGGCATATACGAACTGCGCGTGGAAGACGGCGCGCTGGTGTTTTTGGTGGATGCCAGCAGCAGCGGGAATATAAAGCCTTCCCTTGTTACAGAGGCCTTTCTTGCTTTCGCCGGCCTGTCCGTCCCGAAAGACGGCCTGCAGTATATCCGGCTGGAGATCTATACCGAACAGGGCAGCCCGGGCCAGCCCAGGCTGGTGCCCCTGGAGGAGATGGGAGTCTTATTTTGAGCCTGACTTATGTGATTACCCGTCCTAAGGAACAATTGATAGGGTTTCTTCTGGAAGACGACCGGCTGGTCGAGATCCGTCCCGACCGCACGGGCCGTTCCCTGCTGGGGGATATTTATATTGGAAAGGTCAAACAGGTCGTAAAAAATATCAACGCCGCCTTTGTGGAGATCGCGGGCGGCCAGCTCTGTTTTTTGCCCCTGGAGGACGCTGTGGATCCCGTGCTGGTCAATCGAAGCGCGGACGGCCGTCTCCTGGCCGGAGACGAGATCCTGGTACAGGTAAAAAAGGATGCGGTAAAGACCAAAGATCCGGTGCTTTCCGCGAACCTGTCCATAAACGGACGGTATTTTTTGGTCCAGACCGGGGCAAAAGAGGGCGGGCTGTCCTTTTCCAGAAAGCTGGATCAAAAACAGTGCGAAAGGATCCGCCGGGCGCTGCAGGGGCTTGCCATTCCCGGGCAGATGACATTGATCGTACGGACGCGGGCGCAGGATGCGGACCCGGAACTGCTTTTAAGGGATGCGGCCAGGCAGATCGGCCGGGCGCAGCGGATCCTGGAGGTGGGCCATACCCGTACAGTTTTTTCCCTGCTGTCGGAGCATATGCCGGACTACTTAAAGCCCCTCGGGGAAGGTTTATGGCCGCTGCCGGACCGGATCGTTACGGACGATCCCGCCGTCCATACGGCAGTCCTGGGGTTTCTGAGAGAACAGGGGCAGAGTACCGATTGCCTGGAACTGTACCAGGACAGCCGGATATCCCTTTCCCTGCTCTACGGGCTGTCCTCCAGGCTGGAAGA
>X22_European_Rabbit__coassemble_257_pt1 | contig 11397 bp, 6 predicted proteins | sample X22_European_Rabbit__metabat2_low_PE_003 | metagenome-assembled genome bin X22_European_Rabbit
GCATTACCCTGATCTCGGTGGGAAACGGCACCGCTTCCCGGGAATCGGAACAGGTGATCGTGGAGCTGCTCCGGGAACTGAAAAAACCGATCCAGTATGTCATCGTCAATGAAGCGGGGGCTTCGGTCTATTCCGCCAGCAAGCTGGCGACGGAGGAGTTCCCCAATTTTGACGTGGGGCAGCGCAGCGCGGCTTCCATCGCCCGCCGCCTGCAGGATCCGCTGGCGGAGCTGGTGAAGATCGATCCCAAGTCCATCGGGGTAGGGCAGTATCAGCATGATATGAACCAGAAGAAGCTGGGAGAAGCGTTAAACGGCGTGGTGGAGGACTGCGTGAACCGGGTCGGCGTGGACTTAAACACCGCTTCCGTTTCCCTGCTTTCCTATATTTCCGGCGTGAGCAAGACGTTGGCGAAGAATATCGTGGAATACCGGGAGGCCAACGGGCGTTTTACGGACCGCAGACAGCTTTTGAAGGTGGCCAAGCTGGGCCCTAAGGCCTATGAGCAGTGCGCAGGGTTTATGCGTATTCTGGACGGGGACAATCCTCTGGATGCCACCAGCGTGCATCCTGAGTCCTACGAGGCCGCCATGCGGCTTCTGGACAAGCTGGGCATGACCATGGAGGATGTGCGTGCGCTGCAGGCGGAGGCAAAGAAAAAACGGGCCACAGGTAGCGCAGGCCGAAACGCTAGCACAGACCGAAACGCTAGCACAGACCGAAACGGCAACACAGATCGAAACGGCAGCGCAAAGCAGGGCCGCCGCCAGAACGGCTTTGTGATCCGCAATACGGATACTGCCATGGGGAAAGCGCTGGCCGCCGCTATGGGACAGATGGGACAGGCGGAACGCAAAAACGCGGGGAAGCCTGTGCCGCAGAAGAAGCAGGAAGGCGAACGTCCGCAAAAGGGCGCAGGCCTCACGGTGCTGGAGAACACGGCGCCGGAGTGCACGGCGCTGGAGCGTCGGATCAAGGATAAAAAGGCGTTGGCTCAGGAGCTGGGCATCGGCGAGATCACGCTGGACGATATCCTGAAGGAACTGGAGAAACCGGCCCGGGATCCCAGAGAGGACATGCCGGCTCCCATCCTGCGCAGCGATGTCCTGGAGATGAAGGACTTAAAGCCGGGTATGGTCTTAAAAGGCACGGTCCGCAACGTCATTGACTTCGGCGCGTTTGTGGATATCGGCGTGCATCAGGACGGCCTGGTGCATATTTCCCGGATCACGGACCGTTTTATCAAGCATCCGCTGGAAGCGGTCAGCGTCGGGGATATTGTGGACGTCAAGGTGCTGGAGGTGGATCTGGCCAGGAAACGGATCAGCCTGACCATGCGGCTGGATAAGGAATGAATCGATCGGGCACACATATCAGGGATTTGTGAGTGAAGGAAAATGGAAATGCGTAGAATAAAAAAAACAGAATGCATTGTTTCCGTATTCGTCCTGGCGGTCGCTTTATCAGTCCTGGCGTATCTTTGGATATATGATGGAATACATTACGGATATGAAGTGAAACTGCCCGAGGTGGCGGACTATGGTTCCCTGGAGTTGAGGGAAGGAGTGACGGTGCGCCAGAAGTTCTGTTCCCAAAACAGATATTTTGCCGGGGTAGAACTGATACTGATCAATCTCGATCAGGACGCGGAAGGGATCATATGCCTTTCCGTGAAGGACGAGGCAGGCAAGCTGTTGACGTCCGTTGAAAAAAGGGTTGCGGAGATCATGCCAGGAGAGTGGACGCCCTTTCGTTTTCAGGTCAGGCTGGTGCCGGGGCGCGTTTACGAATTGGAACTGTCCGCTTCAGGTTGTATTTCAGAGCCATGGGTTTTGATTTCAGAGGCGCGGGAGAGAGTGGAGGATGGCGTCCTGACAGACGGTTTACAAGTTAAAGGGCAGCCTAAGGAGGAGGGGACAACTCTCCTTGCAGGATACGCTTTTTCGCTGACGGCCTCTACATGGGAAAAATTCGTTATTTCATTATCTCTGATGCTGTTTGCTTTCGTTTTCCTGTTATGGAACATAGGAACGGGAACAAAATTTACCGGGACTGTCAAGCGAATACAGGACGGGATTGTTTTTGGAGCGCTTTTCCTGTGGTTCTGGATTATGATCCCCAACATCGTATATCGTTTGGAAAATGTCAGCCTGGATCCATCCTGGCGGTATTTTCTGAATATCGCCATGCCGGAAGGGATCAAATTCGGAAGGGATGTATTTTTTACTTACGGTCCGCTGGGATATCTGTGTTATCTGATGAAACTGCCGGATAATGGAGCCTTTTACTGGTTTGGCGTATCCGTGTGGATTGCAGTCATTGGTATGCAGGCATATCTGTTCTGGCGGATATATCGCTTATACAGGGAAGGAGAGATCGATCTCTGGGCGGTTATGGCGTCTTTTTCCTGTCTGGTTGCAGCGTATGTGATGCCGGAGAGGGATAATTATCTTCTCTTCACTCTGATACTTTCGGCAGCCGTCTACTCCTACGGTGCAAAATATGTGCGGGCGATTCCGAACTTTATTCTCGTTCTGATGTTTTTTGGGAAGTTTTCCACTTTTACAAGTGGATTGGCTTTCCTTGTATTCTATACGATTTTTGAACTGCTCTTTAAAAAGAAAAAAGGTTGTCTGTTGCTCTGCGTACCGGGGATAGTGGCGATGCCATGCCTTTATTTGCTTTATTGTCCATCCCTGAAAAGCCTGTATGAATATGTAGTCGGAATATTCCGCATATCGGACGGATGGATGCAGAGCGCCCAGTGGGATCAGGTGCTGACAGGGCGGGAGATAAGGATCCTGGCGGCGATCATGGTCTTTTACGTGATCCTGGTGCTGCTCTCCCTTTGGATAAATTATAAACGGTCTGCAGTGATCCTGGCCTGTTCTGTATCTATGTTTTTTGTATATAAGTACGCCACGACCAGGCACGGGCTGATTCCGGGTCTGTGGTTGTTTTCACTGCTTTTTGCTGTAGTTGTTCTTTCATTGGACTGGAAGGGATTACATGCACGGTGTAGGGCGCGCAACCGGATAGCCGGGCTGATCAGTTTTTTTTGGTTGGCGGCGGTGTGCGGGACGGGGATTCTGCAGGCGAACGCTATGCATGGCAGTTTCGGAGAGATATGTGAGCAATTAAGGGAGCGGAGATATACATGGACTCATTTACAGGAGAACAGCGTATCGGAGATGGTAAAGGAAGAGAGCCGGCTTCCGCAGGAAGTCCTGGAAAGGATCGGGGAGTCTTCCGTAACGGTATATCCGTGGCGGAACGGATACGGTGCAGTTTATGAAGAGCTGAACATGGTATATTATCCTTCCGTGCAGAACGTAAACGAATTCATTCCTTGGCTGGACAGGAAGGTGGCTGACTGGTTTTTGTCCGGGCAGGCAGCGGATTTCATTATCCTTTCGGATGAAACGATAGATGATCATATCAAATACCTGGATAATCCGCTGACATGGCAGGCGATCAAAAGCAGGTATCAGATCGCGCTCATACAAGAGGATATCTGTCTCCTGGAACGAAAAGGGTCGGGGGAACTGCCTCAACTTTCCCTGCTGGCGTCGGAAGAATATAAGCTGGCGGATCGGATCGAATGCCCTCAGGAAGCGCGGTATGCAAAAATCTATTTGAAACTTTCCACTGCCGGTAAATGGAAAAAGCTGTTCTGGCATGTCGGAGTGACCAATATGTTGCTGGAGTATGAGGACGGTAGCACAACCTATGGACGGGCCATCGTGCCTAATCTGGTTTCCGGCTTTGAATTGGTCAGGATACCGCAGAATATGGTAGAATTGAGCGATGTGCTTTTCGGCAGGGACAGGACGGCAATAACGGCTTTTTCGTTCGACGGATATGGGGTGGAGGATATGGCTGATACTGTTTTGATCGAGTGGTATACGATCTCTGAAGGAGAGCAAAATAAGGGTAATGAAAAGTTTTGACAGAATTGTATGGATGTTTCTACTTCTGCTGAGCCTGGGATTGGCGTCCATATTTTTTTTAAAAGAAAATGATTTAGTGGAAACTACATTTCCCATTTCCCCATGGGCGGATGCAGATGGAATAAAATGGATTTTTTTGCCGTCCTGGTATCAGGCGGCGGATTTTGAACCGGAGGATCCGCAGACGGTTGTCGTGACGTCCGCCAATCTTCCTACGATTGCTATCACCACAGAGGGCGGCAGCATGGATCATTTCCTGGAGGATAAAACCGTCAGGGAAAGTGGGACGATGAAAGTCTGGAATGAAGACGGAACGGTTTCCTGGGCCGGAAAACTGAAGGAAATTCGTTCCCGGGGCAATACGACGCTGGGACAGGCCAAGCAGGCGTTTCAGATCAAGATCGAGAAGGACTTTGGCCTGCTTGGAATGGAAAGCGGGAGTACCTGGGTGCTGCTGGCGAACGCTTTTGACGATTCCGGGATACGGAATATGATAGCTCTTGATATGGCCCAGCGTGCGGGTATGCAATATGTTTCCCAATGGCGTTGTGTGGATTTGTACTGCAATGGGATTTATTGGGGGAATTACCTGCTGACAGAAAAAGTTGAAGTCGGGAAGGGCCGCGTGGAAACAAGCGGCGGTTTTTTGATCGAGCGGGAATTTCCGGATCGGATCGAGGAGATAGAATATGGTTTTGTAACCGGGGAAGGGGATTGCTACATACAGCATTTTCCGCAGGACGGGAAAGGGATGGAGCGGATTCAGGCGCTTGTGGAGGATTTTGAACAGGCGGTAAAACAGAAAGACGGCAGGCATCCGCAAACGGGCAGGTATTATGCGGAGTATATTGATCTGGATTCCTTTGCACGCAAATATATCCTGGAAGAGATTTTGTTAAATGTCGACGGAGGGGCATCCAGCGCTTATTATTATACGAAAGGAGAACAGCGCCTGTTCGCCGGTCCTCCCTGGGATTATGATTTGGCTATGGGGAATTGCCTGGATCAAAAGGAAAGCGTGATGGATCCGAGGAATATCGTATTCGGCAGGCAGCAGGGGGAAATGGGGACAAGGATTTATGAATATCTTTGGCAGCATACTGACTTTCAAAAAGAGGTGCGGGATCTCTATGCCAGCCAATTTCGCCCATTCTTAGACGAACTGTTGACGGAAGGAATCGACCGCTATGTGGAATTGATCCGGCCGTCCTGGTCTATGAATAAAATCCGCTGGAAGGATGTGGGAAATTGGAACCGGTATTATAAGGATTACCAGACGGAGTACCGATATTTGAAGTTTTTCTTTGATGCCAGAAAAAAAACACTGGATAGGGAATGGCTTGGCATACTGGAAGATAAGGACTATAGCGGGCTTTGGAAAACCCCGGAAACGCATCAGGTCATCTATGCGATAGACGGTGAGGCATGGAAGATTGACGAGGTAGCAGACGGAACATTGCTGGAATCTTTTCCGATACCGCCTGGATATGATGAGAAAGAGATGGAATGGATCCGGGATGAGACCGATCGGCCCGTCAGTTTGGGCAGACCGATTTTGGAAGACGAGATTTTCGTTTGGGTTCCAAAAAGTGATTGACAGACGGAAACGGCGGGAGTATGATGAGCAGGTAAACAAAATAAGGTAAAGTTCTTCAGGGTCGGGTGCAAGTCCCAACCGGTGGTATAGCCCACGAGCCGATAAGGCATGATTCGGTGATCGCAGCGGACGACGGGAAAGTCCGTTGGGAGATTCCGAAGCCGACAGTACAGTCTGGATGAAAGAAGACAACCATAGAACACAGGCGCCGGGATCGGACGCACAGCCGGAAGAATCCGGAGAAGCAGGATCCGCCTGTGTCTGGCAGCCGGTGACAGGCCCGGAAGACATTTGATCGTCTTCCGGGCTTTTCTTGTCAGTGGCCGGCATACGGGAACTTTTCCTTTGCGCTGCGAAAGGAGAATAAAAATGAACACACTGTTGCAAAGCGTCATGGAAAACCTGGTGTTTGTCCTGCAGTTTCTTGGGCTGGTGCTTCTGGCCTTTTTGATCGCCTACGGGATTGAGAAAGCGGTGAAAAAGAAAAACGGCGATACCGAAAGGGTGCTGACTACCCGCAAGATCGTCGTGATCGGTATTTTTTCCGCCATGTCAGGCGTACTGATGTCCCTGTCGTTCCCAGTGCCCTTTGCGCCGTCTTTTTATGACATCGACTTTTCGGAGCTGCCGGCGCTGATCGGGGCCTTCGCCTATGGGCCGGTGGCCGGGGTGATGATCGAATTTTTAAAGATTCTGGTCAAGCTGGTGTTTAAACCTTCCTCCACGGCTTTTGTGGGCGAGCTGGCCAACTTCGTCACCAGTTGTATGCTGGTGCTTCCGGCCTCCGTCATTTATCTGGTCAGAAAGACCCGCCGGCAGGCGATCCTGGGGATCGTGACGGGAACGCTTCTGATGGCGGTGGTGGGAGCGGTGTTTAATGCGGTATATCTGCTGCCCAAATTTTCCCAGATGTTCGGGCTGCCCCTGGACGCGATCATCGCCATGGGCGCAGCGATCCACCCCTCCATCGACAGCGTCGCAGGGCTGGTACTTCTGTGCGTGGTGCCCTTAAATCTGTTAAAGGGCACCCTGGTTTCCCTGGTGACGATGCTGGTCTATAAAAAGCTCAGCCCGATCCTGAAAAACACAAAATAACGGCGGTTTTCATTTGCCCTCCGGCCTCAATTACGACAGGCAGGGGGGTATTTTTGTTTAAGAAAGCCTTAAGAGAATCTTCTGAAATGCCTGCGGCAAATCATAAATGTTTTTCTTCAAAATAGAACGGAAACGGGCGGAGAATAAAATGCCCGCTGTCCGGAACAGAATAAATCTGTCGCTTGGCGCTTGACAAACATCTCGAAAAGTATTAGTGTATTATAACAATAGCACAAATGGAGAAGAAAATGGGAATGCTGGTAGAAGTACAGGACATATGCAAGATTTATAATCCGGGGGAGAACGAGGTGCGGGCGCTGGATCACGTCACAGTTTCCATCGGGGAAAATGAGTTCGTGGCGATCATCGGCCATTCCGGCTCCGGCAAATCCACGCTGATGAACATTCTGGGCTGCCTTGACGTGCCGACTTCAGGCAGTTACCGCCTCCACGGCAGGGATGTGTCCGGAATGAGCGATAATGAACTGTCGGACGTGCGCAACAGGGAGATCGGATTTATTTTCCAGGGCTTTAATCTGATCCCCAGCCTGTCGGCCGCCGAAAATGTAGAGCTGCCGCTGATCTATCGGGGCGTGGGCAAGCGGGAACGCCGGGAGCTGGCCAGGAGCGCGCTGTGCAAGGTCGGCCTGGAGAACCGGATGCGCCATCTGCCCTCGGAGATGTCCGGCGGGCAGCAGCAGAGGGTGGCCATTGCCAGGGCCATCGCCCAGGCCCCTCCGATCCTGCTGGCCGACGAGCCGACAGGGAATCTGGATTCCGGCTCCAGCCGGGAGATCATGGGGATTTTAAAACGGCTGCACGAAGAGGGACGGACGGTGATCCTGATCACCCACGACAACGAGATCGCGGCCCAGGCGAAGCGGGTGATCCGCATCGGGGACGGGAGGATCACGGAAGATCTGACACAGGAGGAAAGCCATCATGCTTAAAAAGAGGGAAAAGAAGGAAAGAAAAGAGAAGGAAAGGAAAGAGAAAAAGACGGGAAAGCGATTTAAGAAGAGGTATCTTCTGATCGGGGCGCTGGTTGTGGCCCTGGTGTCCGGCATCGTTTATTCCCGCGCGGCGTCGGGGCCTGTTGTCGTGCCGGTGGAATGTATCCAGGCCCGGACGGGGGATCTGGACGAGACGGTTTCAGTCAGCGGGAAAGTGGTCAGCGGCAAAAGCGAGACTTGTTTTGCGCCTGTGGGAGCGAAGATCAGCCAGGTGCTTGTGGCGGAAGGCGATGAGGTGCAGGCCGGACAAAAGCTGATCGTTTTTGACACGGCGGAGCTGGAGGAAAACAGCAAAAAGGCGGATTTGGAGATGTCTTCGGCGTCCAGCAGCTATCAGAGCGCGCTGCAGGATAGCAATAAAAATCAAAGCAAGTACGCGGATGCCACCATTGGCCTGGAAGAGTTAAAGACGATGGAAGAAAACCAACGGCAGTATGTGCAGGGCCTGACGTATCAACTGGAGGACAATGTCACCGCCAGGAGGAAGGATCTGCTGGATTGGGACAAAAAGCTGCAGGAGGAATTAAACTACCAGAACCGCAGGCTGGCGCAGGCCGCGCCCGGCAGCAGCGAAGAAGAAAGCATCTATGAGATCATCGATAACGTCACCGCCCAGAGGACAGACGTGCAGAACGACCTGAACATGATCGATCAGGAGGAAAATATCAAACAGCAGCAGCGGCTGATCGATTTTGAACAGCAGAAGCTGTCGGATATGCAGGAAGAGATCCAGCGGCGGGAATCCACGCAAAATTCCTCGGAGAACGGGATCTTAAACGGCTATGCCCAGAAGGAGCGCCAAATCGCTGTGGAGAGCGCAAAGCTTGGCCAGCAGGAAGCAAAGCAAAAGCTGGATCTGGCTGCAGCGGGGGTCAGCGCCGGGATCTCCGGCATCGTCACGCAGGTTCAGGTGGTGGAGGGCGCTACCGCAGCCGAGGGCGCCGCGCTCGTTACGATAGAGAGCGACCGGGAAGTAAAGGTGACGGTGGAACTGAACCGCTACGAACTGGAAAAGGTGAAGGAAGGACAGCAGGCGGAGGTCACGATCGCCGGGAACGTTTATCAGGGCGTTGTGGAAAAGATCAACCGCATGGCGCAGAACAACCAGCAAAATACGCTTGTCGTGTACGCGGACATTTCCCTGAAGGATCCCGATGAAAACCTGTATCTGGGCGTGGACGGAAAAGCGCAGATCCTGACGGCACAGGCGCAGGGAGCGGTGTTGGCTCCTTATGAGGCAATCAACACCGACACAGAAGGAGATTTCTGCTATGTGGTAAAAGAGGGCGTCATAGCGAAGAAAAGAATTGTGACAGGCATATCAGATGATACTGACGTAGAAATCCTGGAGGGGATTGCAAATGGCGACACGATTGTCATATCCGCAGGACAGGATTTGGAAGAGGGGATGCAGGTCATGCCCGTCATGCGCGAATGAGAACAGGGGCAGGATATGGGACAGTTGTGGGAATATATCAAGATCGCCCTGATGAATATCAGGAGCAATAAGGGCAGATCCCTTTTGACCATGCTGGGGATCATCATTGGGATTTCTTCCGTGATCCTGATCATTTCCGTGGGCAATGGGATCAAGTCGGAGATAAACGGCGAATTAAACCAGATGGCGGGAGGACAGGTGGTGATCTACGCCAATAACCAGAGCGGTATGGAACCCGTCTATTTTACGGAGGAAGATTTCCAGGCCGTCCAGGAGGAAGTGGATCATGTGAAGGGCGTTACGGACGTGTATACGATCTATGCCACCGTCAGCACCCGGAAGGGGAACGCGAATATGTATATCTCCTGTGGCACTCCGGCCATGGAATACTATTCCAGCGAGCCGATCATCAGGGGCAGGTATTTCTCCCAGAACGAGTACGAAGCCTCCCGTATGGTCTGCGTGATCCCGGAAAACGCGGCGCGGCAGATGTTCGGCAATACGGATGTGGTAGGGATGAGCGTGGAAGCGGATATCTACGGGATCACGCAGGAATTTACCATCGTGGGCGTGCGTGAGGACAGCGCGGCCAGCCTGGTCAACGCGATGAACGGCAATACTATGACTATGGAAATCCCCCTGCATTCCATTGAAAATTTCGGCTTTTATTTTACGGAAAGCGAAAGCTTCTACATTATGGGCGAAGGGAACGAATATGCGTCCCAGATCGCCCGGGATGCGGTACGGCTCATGGAGCGGCGGCATAAGGTACAGGGCCAGGGCGTTATTATGGTGGAGAGCTTCAGCGACGCACTGGATCAAGTCAATTCCGTGTTGAATTATGTTACTGCCTTTGTTGTGCTGGTGGCGGCAATTTCCCTTCTGGTGGGCGGCATCGGGGTCATGAACATCATGTTGGTGTCCGTGACGGAACGCACCCGGGAGATCGGCATCCGCAAATCCCTGGGGGCCAGGACTTCTTCCATCCTGATCCAGTTTTTGTCGGAGTCCGCTATCATCACCCTGCTGGGCGGCGTGATTGGCATTACGCTGGGCGTTCTTGGCGCCTGGGGGGTCTGTTCCCTGATCGGCTTTTCCGCCAGGGTACAGCTCTCTACCGTTCTGGGAGCCTCCCTGTTTTCCTCGGCGGTGGGAATTTTCTTTGGGATCTATCCCGCCCGGAAAGCGGCCCGGATGAGTCCTATCGACGCATTGCGGCACGAGTGACGCGGCAGGTTTACCTGTGGCTTGTTACAGGTTCATTCATGACCTGTTACTGGTTCATCCATGCGTTTTCTGCGCATGGCCCACGGCGCTGCCAGCCCCAGCAGGGACAGGCCGAGAAGCGCCATCCAAAGGAATGGATCGGCTTCGTCGCCGGGTCTGAACCAGACGAGCCTGTTTCCGCAGCGTATACGGGCGGATTTGGTTCGGTGATACTTGTCAAGCCTGTAAAACCGTCCAGGGATAGAAGCATGACGAATGCCATCGTCAGGGCCAGGATCCGTTTGCCGATTCGATCGTTACCTTTGCGTTTCATGGGAGGAGGTTCCTCCTGCAATCCTATACGCAGGGCATGAAAGCATGCCGCAGGTTCAGGCTTTTATGCTGTCGTCAGCAAACCACATATTATGATACAATTTTTACAGGAAGAAAATAATATTTCTCCACGAAAACATCAATAAAAACAGGATTTTCCGGTTCAAAAAATACAACATGGCGGTGGAGAGGAGAAGAAGGCAAAACAGGTTGTGTTTTCTGCCCCGCCGGGATATAATCAAAGCCGGAGGATTGTGAGAGATGATCGTATTTTTTGATATAGACGGTACGCTGATATCTAGCGACGAGCGCTACTGCATACCGGCAAGCACAGTGGACGCGATCCGTGCAGCGCGGAAAAGAGGGCATCTGATGTATATCAATACGGGCCGGGCGTTTGTGGATGTGGAGGAAGAGATCCGTCAGATCGGCTTTGACGGCTATGCCTGTAGCTGCGGGGCCTATATCCGTTGCGGGGAGGAGATCCTGCAAAACCGGATCCTGGCGCAGGAGGACTGCCGGAAGGTTGCCAGTCTGCTCCATGACTGCGATATGACGCCGGTTTATGAGCGTTGGGATACTTTTTTCGTGGATCAGAGGGTGCGGCTGGTGGAGCAGTTCATACCGGTCATGAAGGCTTATGAGCAGAGGGGGAAGTGTTTTTTTTTTTTTTTAGACGAGCCGGATTTTACCTTTCATAATCTGGTGGCCTGGTACGACGGTAAGAGTGAAATCGCGCGTTTCCGGCAGGGCGTGGAGCCGTGG
>X22_European_Rabbit__coassemble_259_pt1 | contig 11351 bp, 12 predicted proteins | sample X22_European_Rabbit__metabat2_low_PE_003 | metagenome-assembled genome bin X22_European_Rabbit
TCGGGGTGACAGGATTCGAACCTGCGACCTCCTGGTCCCAAACCAGGCGCTCTAGCCAAGCTGAGCCACACCCCGGCAGCTTAGGCTCACTTCCTCGTCCGTGACGCAAGAATTATTATATATAAAGTAGCTGGTCCTGTCAATCTTTTTTTTCAATTTTCCAACGGCTTTTCCCCCGTTTCCCGCGCAGCAGGGCGGTCAATGGCGCCCTTTTCAAAGATAGTTCAGATGATAGTGCGCGATCCCCTGCCGATCCAGTTCCATCAGGATATAGGTGGGTCTGTATCCTTCCTGACGCGGCGCAGAAAGGCTGCCGGGATTGATCGCCGTTATCCCGTCCGCCGTCCTGGCGATCTCTAAGAACGGCTTATGCGTATGGCCGAACATCACGATCTGGCATTCCCGCCGTTTGGCTTCCTCCAGCAGCATCCTGTTATTGATGCCCACAAACTGCCGATGCCCATGGGTCAGCCATACCCGATAGCCGCCGATCATAAATTTCTCTTCCACCGGAAGCCCCGACAAAAAATCGCAGTTCCCCGCCACCATATGGATCGGACATTCTGCGACCTGGCGGATATGATCCGGGTCGTTTTCCGCATCGCCGCAGTGGATGAGCATGTCCAGCGGCTTCATCTTATCCAGCAGATAACGCAGGTTCCCCTCTTTTCTGTGCGTATCGCTGACGATCAAAATCCTCATCTCTGCCGCCCCTTTTCCTCCAGGATCTCCCTCATTTTGCGCAGCGCCCTGCCCCGATGGCTGATGGCGTTTTTTTCATCCATGGGCAGGGAGGCCGTAGAACGGTCGTTTTCAAAAAGGTAAAAAATGGGATCATACCCAAACCCGTTTTCCCCGCTCTCCTGCCAGCCGATATACCCCTCTACCGTGCCTGTGGTCACAGCATGGCTGCCGTCCGGAAACACCGCCGCGATCGCGCAGGCAAACCGAGCCGTCCGCTCCGCTTTCGGCACCCCTTCCAGACGGGAAATGAGATTGGCGTTTTTCTCCCGGTAAGAGGTCTCGCGGCCCATATACCGGGCGGAATAAATCCCTGGCTCTCCGCTCAGATAGTCGATCACGAGGCCGGAGTCGTCGGCCAGAACTGTCAGCTCTTTCCCATTGCAGTCCGGCAGGCCCGGCAGTTCATGCGTCCGGCACCAGTCCGCGACCTGCTGCGCCTTGAGCAGCGCATTCTCCTCAAAAGTCGTCCCGTTTTCCTCTATTTCAGCTTCTACGCCGGCCTCCTTCAGAGAATACACCCGGATCCCGGGATCGTTTAAAATCTCCCGGATCTCCCGGATCTTGCCGGCGTTGCCAGTGGCAAATAAGATCGTCGTCATCGTTATCTCCGTCCTTCGTATCTACTTTGTCCGTTTCTCCGGCCTGGGCCCCTGAAACTGATAAAAGTAGGTTTTCATCATACCGTTATAAATTTTCCGGTTCTTATCCGCTTTCCGGCCGATGTCCTTTTCAATATCCTCATAGGAAGTGATCACATACAGCGACCAGGAATCCAGCCTTTGAAACCGCTCGCCCAGCGTCCTGTAGAGGGCGGGAAGGTTCTTTTTCTCCTCCAGCCGCTCTCCGTAGGGCGGATTCGTCACCACAAAACCGTATTTCTTCGGGTGCGACAGCTCTGCCACCGGCCGCCTCTGGAAATGGATCAGCTTTTCCACGCCGGCCAGCCTGGCGTTTTCCCTGGCGATCTCCACCATTCTGGCGTCAATATCATAGCCCTGGATATCCGTATCCACGTCCGGCGTCACCATCTCCCTGGCTTCATCGATACAATCATACCACTGTTTTTTCCCAATGAGATGCCCCCAGCTTTCTGCCGTAAAGGAACGGTTCATCCCCGGCGCCATATTGGCCGCCATCATCGCCGCCTCGATGGGAAAGGTCCCGCTGCCGCAAAAGGGATCCACCAGGATCCGATCCCCCTTCCAGGGCGTCAGCAGTAAAAGCGCCGCGGCCAGGTTTTCCGCAATGGGCGCTTTGGCCGTCAGTTTCCGATAGCCTCTTTTATGCAGGGATTCCCCTGTGGTATCCAGCCCCACCGTCACCTCGTCCTTTTTTAAAAAGACCCGGATGGGAAAAGCTTCTCCGTCCTCTGCAAACCAGTTCACATGATAAGCGTCCCGCAGGCGTTCCACCATGGCTTTTTTCATAACGGACTGAATATCCGAAGGGCTGAACAGCCTGCTTTTGACGCTGGCCGCCTTGGCCACCCAGAACCTGCCGCTCACCGGGATGTACTTCTCCCAGGGGATGGCCCTCGTCCCCTGGAACAGTTCCTCAAAGGTAGAGGCCGGGAAGCTGCCTGCCTTGATCAGAATACGCTCCGCCGTCCGCAGGAAAATATTGGCTCGACAGACCGCCTCTTCGTCCCCCAGAAAAGTGACACGGCCGTCCTCCACGCTGCTCACGTCATAACCCAGATCCGTGATCTCCCGTTTTAACACCGCTTCCAGACCGAAATGGCAGGGCGCGATCAATTCCATCTTCTTCATCGTTTCCTCTAAAAACACTATGTACGGACCCGCACATGGAACGCCAGGCCGTTTCCTTTTGCACTAGGAACATTTTACGGGCATATGGCCGTCCCTGTCAAGAGAAAAGCCGAAGCTTGCGCTCCGGCTTTTCCTGACCCTTGGCCGCTTCTCCCATCGAGCGCGGCCCGCAGTCCTTATGCAGTTTAGTAATTCTTGCAGTTCTCAGAATCCTTGCTGGCATTCTTGCTCTGGTTCTCCTGCGCGTTCTCAGAGCTGTTCTTGGACTTGTTGTCCTGATTCTGATTGTTGTTCTGGCTGTTGTTCTGGTTGTAATCGTTTTTAGACATTTTAAATTCCTCCTGTCGTTTTCAAGTTACAGGAGTAGTATTTGAAAAAAAACGGTTTCTATACATCTTTTTTTCATTTTTATTTTAATAGCGGTCCATCCCCCGCCCCTCGTCGAAGCGTTTTCGGAATTTCTCCGGATCCTTTTTCATCTCCGCCATCGTCCAGAAAGCCCGCAGGACCATATCCACCTTCCGGCATTCCACCGTATTCTTCCCCGTATCATGCAGCAGATTATAACGGTCCATCTGCCAGATGAACAGATCTGTCAAAGTATACCCCTGGCAATTCATGCGACCACAGATCGCGCGGTTCTGCATAAAATAAAGCAGCTCCCCATATAACTCCGGGTCCGCCAGAAGCTCCTGCCAGAGCGCGTCGCACCATTCCTGGGACTCTCCGGCCAGATTACACAGGGCGCCCAGATTTTCATATACCTTTATCTTGCTGGAATCGTAGATCACGCCCGTCATTTCTCTTCCTCCGTCTCTTCGGGAAACGGCAGACGGCCCGCAGTTTCCCTTTTTTCCATAGTATGTCCAACCATACGGCCCGTAACACACCCTGCGTAAAAAAAGAGCCTATAGACAAATCCTATAGGCTAAAGAGCGTGCGCGAGAAGATTCGAACTCCCGGCCTTCTGATCCGTAGTCAGACGCTCTATCCAACTGAGCTACGCGCACATTTCCTTCCCGGTTTCCCTGAGAACGAAACTAATTGTATCCTCTTTTGGGGAAAATGTCAATAGCTTTTTTATTCAAAAAGCCGCCCAGCCTGCGGCCGGGCGGCAAATACTCCGAATGTGCTGCTAACTCAATCTTAATATCTGAACTCCTGAGCGAAATAATATGTAGAGCCGTTCTTATAGATCGCAATGGAGCATCTGGTGAACTGAGGATACAGGATGTTCGCCGCATGTGTCGGGGAATTCATCCATGCCGTTACAACTTCCTGTGCGGAATTGTAACCATAGGCCAGATTCTCACCATGCATGATCTGAGGGTTCACGGTGTACCAGTCGCTGCCATCGGGCCTGGTATGGGAAAACAGCTGTACGTTCTCCGCCGCCCTTACTGCCGCCGCCATCTCCAGATCGTTATCCCAGGTCAGGGCCGCAAGTCCTGCCGCCGCACGCTGCTGGTTAACAAGATCCAGGATCGTCCTCGCCATGTTCTGAAGCATCGCCTGCTCTTCCGCGTTGGCATTGTTCACAGAGGAACCTAACGGAACTTCTTCATCCATGATCGTAACGGTGTCAAAATCAATGCTCTCGTAATCCCGCACCACCGCGTCGTCCGAGATGGCCGCTTCGCTCTGCGCGTTCTTCCCGCACCCGGCAAATACGGATGCCAACAGGGAAAGTAATAAACCACCTACCAACACTTTCTTCTTCATCGTCTTCTCCTCATCTTTCTCATAAAATTCAGATTAGAAAAATCCTTTTTCTTCTATCTACACTCTAACAGATGGCATTCCCTTTGTCAATACGTTTTTTAAAAAAATTAACCTTTTTTTAAACCGTATAACCTTCCAATGCCTATCTGCCTATATCATATACCTTTCCCCACACAAAAGCAATGAGATTTCTCATTTTTTCTGTTACAGCTGTATCTCCGCTTCAACTGAAATCCGTCCAGGCATATTCCATGTTTTCCAGATAATCCACGATCCGGGCAATGAACGTCGCATTGGTCGGCCTTTTGGCTGGCCATGCATAGCCGAATACTTCTTTCTGCAGCCGACTGTCCCCGGCGCTCCAGGATGCGCCGATCATATGCCGGATCGCATGCTCCACCTTATCGGCGCTGGTCTTATGCCGCTTTGCTACGGAAGGATACAGGCGCTTGGTGATCCCATCCAGTTCCCCTCTGTCTTCCAGGCAGATCCGGACGGCGGTGCGTAAATACTGATACCCTTTCAGATTTGGCCGGATGCCCAGACGGATCATCAGGTTGGATATTTCCCGCTCCGTGATTTTCTCTTCCGGCCTTTCCCCCGGTTCCTTCACGTTAAAAGACAGGAGGTAGGATCCGGTCTTTTCCAATATCTCCGCAATGGCTTCCCAGTTCCCCATCCTGTCATTTTTTTCAGGAACAACATAATACCGCATCTTTAATCCCTTCTTTCCGATAATTATGCGACAATTAAATGTTATAACTATATTTTATCAGACAACTCCAAAAATGGAAGTACTTTTAAGATACGAAATTAAAATATTATGTGCCTTTTATGGCACCTCATGGAATAAATAAGTGACTGCAGGCAGCCCGTACAGCGCTCCCATCAGAGATGAAGGGGGAGATTAGGTTGAGTAAGATGAATTATTCCCGGCTGGAAAATGAAATTGTGTCTGAAATCGTCATCCGAAATATATGCAAACAACTTTCCGAACGGAACTGGTCTCTGAAGATGCTGGCTGACAGGGCAGACCTTCCCTATGAGTCCATTAAAAAACTGGTAAATGGAAAGATCCGGCGGCCATCCTTTATTAGCATCTGGCAGATCTCCAATGCGCTGGGATGCTCCGTGGACAGTCTGGCGGGCCGCAGTACCACATCGGATGCTGCGCTCCGTCAAATATCAGAAAATGCATCGGAAATATACCGCATTCTTTCCCAGATGAACGAATTTTCCGCGCATCCATTAAATCATTAAAAACCGTAAACTTTTGAGCGTTGTACCGCTGTCTGCAGTCTCCAGCCTTGTGAAAGCCCGGCCTTGCCCTCCCGAAGATGGGGAAATAATCTGATATTTTGTTTGAATAAAGGGATAATATATGGTAGAATGAATGAGTGAGCATAGATGCGGATGCAAAGCAAGGCCGCTTTGACCGCCACAGTGGAAAGGAACAGCATTTACATGAGAAAAGCCCTGGTGATAGGCGCCGGACCGGCCGGTCTGACTGCGGCCTACGAATTGCTGAAACAAACGGATGATATGGAAGTGATCGTTTTGGAAGAAAGCCAGCACATGGGCGGCATTTCCAAAACAGTCAATTATAAAGGCAATCGGATGGATATGGGCGGCCACCGCTTTTTCTCCAAAGTTCCGGAGGTGAACGAATGGTGGGAGCGTATGCTTCCCATGCAGGGCAGCCCGGCTTACGACGACATTAAGCTGGAACGTACGGTCCCCCTGAAAGAAGGCGGTCCCGATCCCGAGAAGGAAGACCGGGTCATGCTGAAACGCAACCGCGTCTCGCGTATCTACTATAATAAGAAGTTTTTCGATTATCCCATCTCCCTGAAATGGGAAACCTTTGCCAATATGGGGCTGATCACGGATATTCAGGCGGTATGCAGCTATCTTGCAGCCACCGTGCATAAGCGCGAAGAGAAGTCCCTGGAGGATTTCTATATCAACCGTTTTGGCCGGAAGCTGTATTCCATGTTCTTCGAAAACTACACGGAAAACCTCTGGGGACGCCATCCCAGGGAGATCGACCCGAGCTGGGGCGCACAGCGCGCCAAAGGGCTTTCCGTACTCGCTATCATCAAAGATATGTTCGGCAAGCTCCTGCCCAACCGCGACCAGCGCCATGTGGAGACTTCCCTGATAGAGTCGTTCAGCTATCCCAAACTCGGCCCCGGGGAACTATGGGACGTCACCGCCGCCGAGATCGAAAAAATGGGGGGCAGGATCCTGCGGGAATGCCGCGTTGTTTCTTTTAAGAAAAATGCGGACAACCATATCGTCTCCCTGACATACGAGCATCACGGGCAGCGGACTGAGGAAGAGGCCGACATTTTCATCTCCTCCATGCCGCTTAAGGATCTGGTGGGCGGCATGAACGATGTGCCTGCAGCGCAGGCCGCCATCGCCGCCGGACTGCCCTATCGCGACTACCGCACGCTGGGCGTCCTGATTCCCAGGCTCAACCTGCATAATAAGACCAAACTTAAAACGATCGGCAACATCGTGCCCGATAACTGGATCTATGTCCATGACCGCACGGTGAAACTGGGACGTATGCAGATCTATAACAACTGGTCCCCGTATATGGTAGTGGATCTGGAGCATACCGTATGGATCGGCCTGGAATACTTCTGTACGGAGGGCGATGAGATCTGGAATATGTCAGAAGAAGAATTTTCCCGCTTAGGCGTATCGGAAATGGTTCAGATGGGACTGATCGACAGCGCAGAGGATGTCCTCGACACGCACTCGGAATCCGTTAAGAAAGCCTATCCCGCTTATTTTGATACCTACTCCCGGATCGACGAACTGATCTCCTGGCTCAATACCATCGACAACCTTTACTGCGTCGGCCGCAACGGCCAGCACCGTTACAACAATATCGACCATTCCATGTGTACCTCCTTTGAGGCCGTACACAACATCGTACACAATATCTCCGACCGTTCCAATGTCTGGAACGTCAATACGGAAAAGGAATATCACGAATCCAAATAACAGGCGCAGCAAAAAGCCCGGCCCATGACGGAAACTGCCGTCATGGGCCGGGCCTTTATTTTTTCACTTTTTATTCTGCCGGAGCACTTCTTTGGCGATATCCGTCCGCAGCTTCGTGTCGATGAAGTCGCAGTGTTCGCAGAACGGCCAGTTCTGCCGGCCATCCCTGACCTTTTCCCGAAGCTTACGGTAAAGCGGGCTGTCCCACGCTTCCTTCAGCGGGATCTTCGTCAGATCGCCGAAATCCGTCACTTCAAGATTATCACAGCAGCAGATCCCCAATTTCCCATTGGGCGTGATCCACATATCCGTAAAAGGCATCAGGCAGGTTTCCCGGATCACCTTTTCCGTCGCCTTCTTGTTGGGCGCGCTGCCGGCCCGGTTGGTGAGCACCTCTTTGAGATACCGCATCTGGATCAGGATATCCACGTCGGCAAACTCCTGGGGATGGTCCTTCACATAGTCATAGATGACCTGGATGTTGTCGTGCAGCTTCATGTCCAGGCAATAGTTGTTGATGATGAGCTGGTTGACATAGGGCACAATGGACTTCACCTTATCCACGTCCAGCAGCAATCCGTTGGTAGACATGAAGATAAAGCAGTCCGGAAGCTGCTCCCGGGCGTATTTATGAAATTCCACGATACGGGTATCCAGCCACGGCTCATTGTTGCCGTACAGGGTCAGATGCCCCTTATAGCCCCAGTCCCGAAGCTGGTCGATGATACTGTAATACAGCCCGTCCTCCATCCTGGCATAAGGCCTTTTCTCCGCATTCTTATTCGCTGTACAGAATTCGCAGGTGGAATTGCAGCGGTTGATCGTCTCCAGGTTCACCACATGGGGATGCGGCACCTTAGGGCTGCTCATAAAATAATCGATATACTCTTTCTGTATCTTTCCGCGGGTAATAAACTGAAATTTCAGATAGGACTCGCTGGCCAGCTTCGGAAAATATTTTCTCGCATTCCATCCAAACCTGCCCGCAAAATTCGTGATCCTGATCGGCATTGCTCTGTCCCCCTGTTCTTCTGGCGGCCGTCCGTTTTAAACGGCCCTCCGGCTTATGAACCATGATAACATCAACCCGCCGGATTGTCAATCAGCCCCGGCCTTCCGCCAGGTTCCGCTATCCCCTGTCTCATACAGATAGATCGTATAGGGCGAAGCAGGATGCGTATAAACGCCTCGCAGCGAAAATCCCATCTCTTCCATGCCCGAAAGCGCATAACGGGAAAACAGATACCTGCCTCCCATGTCCCGAAACTGCTGCGCGTCGATATAAAGCCTGTCATCGGAAAGAAGCTGCTCCCGGTAGGGATTGTAAATGCTTTCCCCGCTTCCCGCGTACAGGTAGGCCCTGGCTCCCCATTCCCCGTAATAGCTGCGCCACTCCTCCACCCGGTCATAGGCGGGCTGTATGAGCTTTGTAAAGGCTTCCTTATAGCTTTGCGGGTACAGCCCCAGATAACCGTCCAGGGTAGCCACCCCATTATATTCCAATACGGCGGGATTCAATCCATAGCCGGCCGCATACTCCCCCTCATAGGAAATATCCGCCAGAATATCCTCCATCAGTTCCTGACTGTAATATTCCCGAAAATTGAGCAGGTTCACTTCGATATGATATACCGCCCGATAGGCCTGATGATAACAGGTCCAGTAAAACTCGTTGTAAACCGCCGGCGTCAGCAGGATCACAGCGGCCGCCAGACAGGCCAGCAGGTTGGCCAGCCGTTTCCCCCACAGCTTTCCCCTGTCATACAACCCTTTCAGCGCGAGAAAAAAAGCAGCGTACCACAAAAAAGGATTGAAAAAAACGGTTCGGTTAAACTGAAAGCCTTTTAACGGCGGTACGATCCGCTCGAACAGACGGCGGAAATCCCCCCAGAAATACATGCCGTATATCAGACAGTTAGAGAGGACCAGCAAAAAGACCCATAAGATCCCTTCTTTTAACAAAGCCGTTATGTTCCGGCGCCGGATCCAAAATGCGGTCCGCCAGATCAAAAACGCAAGGCAGACGGGCATCACCAGCGGCAAATGATCGCTACTGGCATGAAACACCGGAGTCAAAAGGGCGCCCCAGGCCTGTCCCAGCATTTCTCCGATCCCCAGATTTGCTTCCGACATGGTGGAACGGATCGTCTCAACGTCGGAAAACAGCATTTGATAAAACAGCCTGTGTTCAAAACAGATATAACCCGCCGCCAGCACAAAAAGCGCGGCAAACAGCCTGCCACAGAAACGGCGGTCCCTAACGGACAGGATCAGCACTGCGCAGGCCAGGTAGGCCAGGAGGAAAAAGCCGAAATAGGAAAAATAGGACAGCAGCGGATAGAAAAACAGCGCCGCATACCAGACCTTTCCTTCTCTGTAATAGATCCTGCGCAGCAAAAACACCGCCAGGGGAATCGTCGCAAAGCAAATGCCGTAGTCCGGGAACAGCGGCAGGATCCCATAGCAAAGGCCCACCGCCCAGGCGATACCCCGGTATCCGGCAAACTTCTCCCGGTAAATGTCCTTCGCCAACAGGACAAAGGAAAACATCCCCAAAAGGATTTTTAAAAAATACCCCGTCAGGCAGGCCCAGAAAGGCGGCAAAAAAAGAAACAGCGCGTTATACAGATTCCATTCGCTGCTAAGGCTCCCCCTGTCGATCCCTCCCAGCAGGGGTACCTGGACGCCGTGGGAAAACCACGCGTCCCAATGGTTTAATACCTGAAAATGGGCCACGAACAGATCCAGATGATCCTGCACGGTCAGGTAGCTTTCCTCCCGAAAATACAAAAATACCAGGGCCTGCAGGCCCACAACGCCTGCGACCAGAAGCTTATGCCACCAACAGTCCCACCACGTCCAAAAACGCTTCATCCCTCTGTCTTCCCCTCTGCCAAAACCACTGCGGCGGCGCCGGTCAGGATCGCAAAATCCGCCAGATTGAAAACGATCCCATCCAACGCCTCAATTCCTGTCACAAAGCTGAAATAATCCACCACATACCTGCGGGAGAGCCTGTCCCATGTATTGGAGAGTGCCCCGCCAAGCAGCAGGGAACACCCGAATTTCGTAAGCCCTTTTTCCCGGCGGGAAAGCGCTACGGCAAAGGCGCCGACGGCCCCAGCCGCAAACAGCGCCGAAAGCGCCCGCACCAGCGCGCTGCGGTTTTCCCCCAGATTCAGAAAAGCGCCATAGTTATGGCAGCGCCGCAGCAGGACCTTCCCCTTCAGGATCGGCGTGCTTTTTTCTTCCACAGCCGTCTTCTCGATATGGTCCTTGATGCACAGATCCCCTGCGCATATGCCGGCAGCCAGCAGCGCATACCCTATTTTTTCCATCTTTTCCTCCATGCCCTGGGCCGACACACCGATTTTTGCCCCGGCGGTTTTTCGTCCTTTATCTTCCCGCGATCTCGTCGAAGGTTTTTCTCATATCCAGGCGGCCGTACCCCCATCGTCTGCTGGGATAGTCCTCTCCGCTTTCTTCCTGCGCGCCCCTGGTCAGATAAGTGCGGATCTCCCGCCCCGAGACAAAAGGCGCTTTTCTCTCCACCACCGCCCACTGCAATAGCTGCGCCACCGCTCCTGCCGTCAGGGCCGCGGCCATAGCGCTGCCGCTGTAGGGCCCCCGCACCGTGCTGACCGATACGCCCGGCGCGGCCAGATCCGGTTTGATCATCCTTCCGGTTCTGGAAAATCCCTGCCCGGAATTATAATAAAAGCTGTTATTCGCACTGTTGTAGGTGCTGACCGTAACGGCATCCGGCTCATAGGAGGGCATGGTCAGCGTTACCTCCGGAGAGGGCGCCAGAAAATAAACCTCCCCGCTGAGAAACTGCCTCGCATTCAGCCACAGATCGAACACCGCCTCGGGCGCCGTCCTGACGCCCCGCACCATGACGCTCCAGATCCCGGGCGTCGGGTTTTCAAACCGCATCACGACCAGTTCGTCCCCCGTATTGCGCTCATTGGCAACATAGTCCATCTGCAGCCTGGTGCGCTCATAGACGAAGGTGTAGTCTACGGAACGTCCAAGCCTGAAATCGACTTCCGAGATCATCTCGCCTCCGGGGGAACGGACGCTGACGCGAAACTCCGC
>X22_European_Rabbit__coassemble_268_pt1 | contig 10954 bp, 11 predicted proteins | sample X22_European_Rabbit__metabat2_low_PE_003 | metagenome-assembled genome bin X22_European_Rabbit
TGTTTTCGCGAATTTTCAGGGTTGCATTACTGTTTATTTGTCAAGGTGCGTTTGCCGACAGATTTTGCTGCCGAACGTGACTATACTATCACGTCGACCAATCACTGTCAAGCACTTTTTTTAATTTTTTGCTTCTTTCTTTTTAAAGAAGCGCCCGCCTTCTTTGACGGTGGGTTTTCATTATAGCATCTAATCAAGGCTTCTGTCAACATTTTTTCCGAAAGGAACAGAAATCCTGCCACAGTTTGACCGTACCGCCTGCAGGGTCGCGCGTACTCGCTTTCCAACGCCGCACGCCCACCTTTTCCGGCGACGGGCAAAAAAAAGAAACCTAAACTGCAGGATTCTTTTTCCTTGACAGAGCTAACGGAGAAAGAGGGATTTGAACCCTCGCGCCGCTTAACACGACCTACACCCTTAGCAGGGGCGCCTCTTCAGCCTCTTGAGTATTTCTCCACAAAATCTGAACCAAACCTCTGCCAATATAAAATTGTATGCCTTTCATCTGGCGTAATAATTATTATAACGGCAGCCGCCCCGCCTGTCAATATCTTTTTGCTAAAACTGTTGCAACGGGACGGGCCGTTTTGCTGCGATGCGCAGCGGCTTTACGGATCAGTATGCGCTGCGATCGCCGCTTCTATACGTCTTTTTACCTCTTCCGCGATTTCAACGGTTTTCATATCTTTATACTCTTCATAAGGGATCGGCTTAAGATAGATTACCTTTACCGTCACTTTTTCAATCGTGTTCCTGTCAAACGGGATAAAGGCGTTCATCAGCGCCACGGGAACAATGGGACATTTCGCTTTATAAGCGCTTTTGAAGCTGCCTCCTTTAAATGCCTGCGGCTGATTTCCCTGTCTGCTGCGCGTCCCTTCCGCAAAGATCAAAAAGTTCTTGCCGCCGCGGACATCCTCGGCCACCCTGTTGATAATGCTCAGGGATTGCCGGATGTCATCCCGGTCGATGGAATACGCGCCCATGATCCGAAAGACTTGCGACAGAAGCGGAATATTTTTCACTTCTTTTTTATTGACCACGGCAAAAAAGCGCGGACAGCTTTCGATCATGGAAAGCACATCGAACATTCCCTGATGATTCGGATAGAAAATAAAGTTCTCCTCCGTGGGAATATTCTCGGTCTGATAGGATTCGATCCTTACCCTGCCGCCTTTATTGGCATGCCGGGTGATCTTCTGCAGGAGCGCCCAACGCTTTTCCTGGCTATAGGCTTCTCCCTTTTTCGCGTAATGGCAAAGCTGCCACCACCAATACGGGACAAAAGGAAGATTATACAATACCATCAGTATGATCCGTTTCATTCTTCCCTCCGAAACGATTCCGCCGCCGTTTCATAAAGATCCGTCCCCTGTGCGTCCATACAGACGATGACCGGAAAGTCTTCCACCCAAAGTTTCCGGATCGCTTCCGTTCCCAGATCTTCATAGGCAATAACTTCCGCCGCTTTAATGGATTTGGAAAGCAGCGCCCCGGCGCCGCCCACCGCCGCGAAGTAAACGGCGTGATTTCTGATCACCGCCTCCCGGACGGCAGGAGATCTTCTTCCTTTTCCGATCATCCCAAGAAGGCCGAGATCCAGCAGGGCCGGCGTATATTTATCCATGCGGCTCGCGGTCGTAGGGCCGGCGGATCCGATGGGACGGCCCTCGCGCGCAGGGGACGGCCCCATATAATAGATCACATTGCCGCGGACATCAAAGGGCAGAGAGTGCCCGGCGTCCAATGCCTCCTGCATCCTTTTATGCGCCGCGTCCCGCGCCGTATAAATCGTACCGGTCAGATAGACATAATCCCCCGCACGGAGCGAAGCTGCATCCTCAGCGGAGAGCGGTACAGATATTTTTCGATCCATTTAAAAAGTCCTCCCTTCGATATCTTGTACCCATTATACATTTCGCATACTATATATATAGGAAGAAACTCCTTATAACTCGCGTACCGTATGCCTGTTTACATGGCAGCAAATGTTTACTGCCACCGGCAGCCCCGCGATATGCGTAGGATAGGTATTGATGTTCACTGCCAGCGCTGTGGTGCTGCCTCCCAGCCCTCCGGGGCCGATTCCCGTCCTGTTGATCCGTTCCAGCAATTTCTCCTCCATCTCCTTTACATAGGGGACTGCTGAATGGGAACCTGCCGGCCGGGTAAGCGCCTGTTTTGCCATCAGCGCGCACTTTTCAAAAGTGCCCCCAATCCCTACGCCCACCACCATGGGCGGACAGGCGTTGGGGCCTGCGTCCTTAACAGCGGTCAACACCGCATTTTTGACGCCTTCCATCCCATCCGCCGGCTTGAGCATAAAGACGCGGCTCATGTTTTCACTGCCAAAGCCCTTGGGCGCCACCGTAATTTTCACCTTATCCCCCGGCACGATCCTGTAATGGATCACAGCCGGCGTATTATCGCCGGTATTTTCCCGGATCAGAGGATCCCGTACCACCGATTTGCGCAGATAGCCGTCCACATATCCCCTGCGCACGCCTTCATTAACGGCGTCCTCCAGGCTGCCGCCTTCAAAATGCACATCCTGTCCGATCTCCAGAAAAACAACGGCCATCCCGGTATCCTGACAGATCGGGATCCTGTCCTTTGACGCGATCTCAAGATTTTGTGCAAGCTGATCCAAAATCTGACGCCCCAGCGGTGAAACTTCCGTGCTTCGTGCGTTTTCAAATACCCTGCACATATCGGAAGACAACTGATAATTGACTTCCATGCACATTTCCCTGACGGTATCCGTCACCTTCTCTATCTGTATTGTTTTCACCTTTCCCTCCTTACGCGCTCATGCCCGATCCTTGCCGAGCAGATCCGAAAGCCGCGCGAACTGTGTCAAAGTCAATTCCTCTCCGCGAGCCTTCTCCGAAATCCCCATGGAAAGCAGAGCCGCGCGCACCGCTTCTTTATCCGCTGCCAGTTCGGGCGCATTGTGCAGGCTGTTTATCAACATTTTACGCCGTTGATTGAAGGAAGCCCGGATGATCGAAAACATCCTCTTTTCATCCTGCGCTAAAACCGGCGGCTTTTCATAAAGCGTCAGCCGTATCACAGAACTGTCCACATTCGGGCGCGGAATAAAGCAGTTCGGCGGAACATTCGCCACGATCTGCGCTTTGGCATAAAACTGTACGGCTAACGACAACGCCCCGTAATCCTTGCTGCCTGGCCCCGCCTGCATCCGCTGCGCCACTTCTTTCTGAACCATGATCGTAATGGACTGCAGGGGCAGCTTTTCTTCCAAAAGACGCATGATGATCGGCGTCGTGATATAATAGGGAAGATTTGCCACCACTTTGACGGGCCTGCCTCCGTTTTTCTCCTCTATGAGCCGTCTCAGATCCACCTTCATGATATCCGCGTTGTGGATCTCCACATTGGAATGGCCGGATAACGTTTCTTCCAGGATCGGGATCAGCGCCCGGTCGATCTCTACCGCGATCACGCGCCCCGCGCTTTTCGCCAGGTACTGCGTCATGGCGCCCAGGCCCGGGCCTATCTCTATGACGCAATCCTGACTGTTAAGCTGGGCCGCCTCCGTGATCCGTTCCAGAACATGCGAATCGATGAGAAAATTCTGTCCGTATTTTTTCTGGATGGCAAACTTATGCTTTTGCAGTACCTCTATCGTATTGGAAGGTATTCCCAGCGTATCCATCGAGCCTCTCCCCTGTCAGATATCGTATATGGATATCCTTCTTTTATATCAAATGCCAAACAACCGGCGGGCGTTCCGGCAGGTTGTCTCTTCCACCTGCTCTTTTGTTACGCCCTTTATCTCTGCAATCGCCTGCGCCACATAAGGCAGATTGAGAGAGGAATTGCGTTTCCCCCGATAGGGTTCCGGAGAAAGATAAGGGCAGTCCGTTTCCAGAAGGATCCTCTCCAGCGGGACATATTCCACGACTTCCTTGATCGCCCGGGCGTTTTTAAACGTCACAACACCCCCGATGCCCAAATAAAAATCCCATTTTAAAAATTCTTTGGCGCTTTCTTTCGTATAAGAAAAGCAATGTATCACGCCCCGCATATCTTTGGCCCCGTTTCCCGCCATCACATCCCAGGTGTCCTTCATGGCGTCCCTGGAGTGAACGATCACGGGCTTTTGCACTTCTCCGGCAAGCGCAAGCTGGCGCGCAAACCATTCTTTCTGTCTGGCGCGGACCGGCTCCTCTTTTTCCCAATAATAATCCAGACCGATCTCCCCCACTGCCACTGCCCTGGGATGGCTCAGCCGCTCCTTGAGCCATTCCATATCCGCTTCGCGCAGGCCGTCGATCTCCGAAGGATGAACGCCAAGGGCGCCATAAACAAACGGCCATTTTTCCGTCAGTTCCAACGTCGTCTTAACGGAGCCGAGACTGGACGCCACATTGACCACAGTGCCAACGTCTGCCGTCGAAAGACCGCTCAATAACTGCTCCCTGTCTTTTTCAAACGCTTCATCATCATAATGCGCATGACTTTCAAATATCACCGTTTGGCCCTCCCTTTCCTTATCCTATTGCATTCCGCTCCGGGTGTCAATCTCGCGAAAAACTTTTTTCCGTTTTTCAAAAAAAGGTATTGCAAAAGCAAAAGAGATGTGTTATAGTCATTGTTGCGTTGAAAAAACAGTTATTTTGCACCGCTAGCTCAGTTGGTAGAGCACCTGACTCTTAATCAGGGTGTCCAGGGTTCGAGCCCCTGGCGGTGCACTGAGTACCATTTTTGAGGACGTATGCGCCTTGGGAGTGGTGCTTTTTTTATGCCGAAACAGTTGACAAGCCATTTCCGGCGGCGTTATCATACCTGCATAATCGAATAAAACCAAAATAAAGGAGTTGCAATCATGGATCTGACTTACGACAGCGCTCTTGCATTGTTAAAAGAATTTAACCAGGAGCCGTTTCATATCAAACACGCTCTCACGGTAGCGGGCGTCATGCGTTACTTCGCAAAGGAACTGGGATATGGCGATGAGGAAGAATTCTGGGAGATCGTCGGTCTGCTGCATGACCTGGATTTTGAGCAGTTTCCCGACCAGCACTGCATCAAAAGCCAGGAAATCATGCGAAAACGGGGCATCGACGAGCGCATCATTCACGCCACCGCCAGCCATGGCTATGGGCTGACCGTGGACATCAAGCCGGAACACGAAATGGAAAAGGTTCTGTACGCTACCGACGAACTGACCGGCCTGATCGGCGCAGTTGCCCTCATGCGCCCTTCCAAAAGCGTCAGCGATCTGGAATTGAAATCCGTCAAGAAAAAATTTAAGGCGCCCAGCTTCGCCGCCGGCTGCTCCCGCGAGGTAATTTCTCAGGGAGCGGAAATGCTGGGATGGACACTGGACGACTTAATTTCCCGCACGATTCTGGCCATGCGGGCTACCGACGTCGTGGACTGAAACAACCAATTCTTTGCTGGATTCGTAAAAATGCAGGACTCAGAAACAGGCCATGGGGGAAAGATGAAAGCATTGATCGCCATGAGCGGCGGCGTTGACAGCAGCGTGGCCGCCAAGCTGACGCTGGATCGCGGATACGAATGCGTCGGCTGTACGATGAAATTATATCACAACGAGGACGCCGGGATCTCCCGGGAACATACCTGCTGCTCTCTGGACGATGTGGAGGATGCGCGCCGCGTCGCTCTTATGCTGGGGATCCCTTATTACGTTTTTAATTTTTCTTCCGACTTTCAGGAAAAGGTGATTCAAAAATTCATCGGCTGTTACCAGAAAGGGTTTACGCCCAACCCCTGTATCGACTGCAACCGTTACATGAAGTTCGGCAAACTTTTTGAACGGGCGGATATTTTAGGCTGTGACTATATCGTGACCGGCCACTATGCGCGCATTGAATTTGACGGCCAGCGCTATCTGCTCAAAAAAGCCGCGGACGCCTCAAAAGATCAAAGCTACGTCCTGTACGCCATGACGCAAAAAGAACTGTCGCGCACCCTTTTCCCCCTTGGCGGCCTTTCCAAATCCGAGGTCCGGCAGCGGGCGGAAGAAAACGGTTTCCTTAATGCGGACAAACCCGACAGCCAGGACATCTGTTTTGTCCCGAACGGCGATTATGCCAGCGTTATCGAACTGCACACGGGGCAAAAATCTCTGCCGGGACATTTCGTAGACCGGGACGGCAATGTGTTGGGTACGCACAGAGGAATCATCCACTATACCATCGGCCAGCGTAAAGGACTCGGCCTTTCCCTGCCCAGACCGCTGTACGTCTGTAAGATCTGTCCGCAGGACAACACCGTGGTATTGGGAGAAGCCGAAGAGTTGTTTTGCGCAGAGGCTGACGTATCCGATTTTAACTGGATCTGCGGTACGGCGCCGCAGAAACCTTTTCGCTGCCATGCAAAAGTCCGTTACCGCCAGCCGGAGCAGCCGGCCACCGTCATCCCTGTGGACGATCGCAATGTACACATCATTTTTGACAACCCCCAGCGCGCCATCACGCCCGGGCAGGCGGCCGTCCTCTATGACGGGGACGTGGTGCTGGGCGGCGGGACGATCAATTAAATCCCCTACGGAGGACCCCTATGTACGACGTAATTATCATCGGCGCCGGCGTCACCGGCTGCGCCATCGCGCGGGAACTTTCCCGCTACCAACTGAACATCCTCGTCCTGGAAAAAGAAGAGGACGTCTGCTGCGGCACTTCCAAGGCCAACAGCGCCGTCATTCACGCCGGGCACGACGCCCTGCCCGGCACTCTGAAAGCGAAGTTCAACGTGGCAGGCAACGCCATGATGGATTCGCTTTCAGAAGAACTGGATTTCCCTTTCCGGCGAAACGGCTCCCTGGTGCTTTGTTTTGAGGAATCGAGGCTGACGGATCTGCAGGAGCTTCTGGAGCGGGGACGGCAGAACGGCGTTCCGGGACTTCGGATCGTGGCCGGGGGCGAAATGAAAGCGATCGAACCTAACCTTTCCGATGAAGTCAAAGCGCTGCTTTACTGTCCTACCGGCGGCATCGTCTGCCCCTTTTTAATGACCATCGCATTGGCGGAGAACGCCTTCACAAACGGCGTCAGCTTCCGATTCGATACAAAGGTGTCCAGGATTGCCGCGCTTACGGCCGACTCCTCACAGGATCCGACTGTCCCCGGCTGGCGGATCGAAACCGCAGCCGGCGAGGTTTTTGAAACCCGCAGCGTCGTCAACGCGGCCGGCGTTTACGCCGACGTTTTCAACAACATGGTCAGCGCGCGCAAGCTGTCCATCACCCCCCGGCGCGGCGAATATCAGCTTCTGGACAAAAAAGCCGGAAGCCTGATCTCCCATACGATCTTTCAACTTCCGGGCGCGCTGGGAAAGGGCGTTCTGGTCACGCCTACGATCCACGGCAATCTGATGATCGGCCCCACGGCGGAGGATCTGACCGACAAAGAAGCCGTCAACACGACTGCGGAAGGGCTTGCGCAGGTGTTTGCGCGGGGACGTCTCAGCGTGCCCGACCTGCCAGCGAAACTGACTATCACCTCCTTTGCGGGCCTGCGCGCCAGCGAGGCCGGAAAAGATTTTGTCCTGGGAGAAGCGCCGGATGCGCCGGGCTTTTTTAACTGCGCCGGCATCGAATCCCCGGGGCTGTCCGCCGCGCCCGCCATCGGCGTATTTTTGTCCCAGCAGATCGCGGAATACTTGAACGCGGACAAAAAAGAAACCTTCCAGGCCACCCGTCGGGGCATCCCCCGAATCGCGGACGCTTCTGACGAAGAGCTTGCTGCCCTGCTCGCCCAAAACCCTGCTTACGGCAATGTGATCTGCCGCTGTGAAACGGTAACGGAAGGCGAGATCATCGACGCTATCCGGCGTCCTCTGGGCGCCCGCTCCCTGGACGGCGTAAAGCGCCGCGTCCGGGCAGGCATGGGGCGCTGCCAGGCCGGTTTCTGCTCTCCGAAAGTGATGGAGATTCTGGAGCGCGAACTGCAGATGGATCCGCTGTCGGTTTCCAAGCATGGCGCCGGTTCCGAACTTCTGACTGGCACAACGGAAAAAAGGCTGACCGGGAAAGGAGAAGGGCAATGAAACGATATGATGTGATCGTCATCGGCGGCGGCCCGGCGGGGCTATCCGCCGCCATTTCCGCCAGACGCAGCGGCGCTGACAGCGTTCTGATCCTGGAACGGGACAGCGAACCGGGCGGTATTCTGAATCAATGTATCCACAACGGATTCGGCCTGCACACCTTTCAGGAAGAACTCACGGGCCCGGAATATGCGGCCCGCTTTATCTCCCAGGCGGAAGAACTGCAGATCCCCTGTAAGCTCAACACCATGGTGCTGGACATTTCCCCGTCGTCCGACGGCGTTAAGACAGTCACCGCCATGAACCGGCAGGAAGGCGTGCTCCGGCTATGCGCCAACAGTATCGTTCTGGCCATGGGCTGCCGGGAAAGGCCCAGGGGCGCCCTGAACATCCCCGGCTTTCGTCCGGCCGGCATTTACACCGCCGGTACGGCCCAGCGCCTGGTCAACATGGAGGGCTTTCTTCCGGGCAAGGAAGTGGTCATTCTGGGTTCCGGCGATATCGGCCTGATCATGGCCCGCCGCATGACGCTGGAAGGCGCCAGGGTAAAGGTGGTAGCGGAACTGCAGCCCTATTCCGGAGGCCTGCAACGCAACATTGTCCAATGCCTGGAAGATTATGACATTCCTCTGAAGCTCTCCCACACGGTCGTGGATATTCATGGCAGGGACCGGGTCACCGGCGTCACGCTGGCCCGGGTGGACTCCGACGGAAAGCCGATCCCAGGCACGCAGGAGCTGATCCCCTGCGATACTCTGCTGCTCTCCTGCGGCCTGCTGCCGGAAAACGAACTGTCCGACAAGCTTGGCGTGACCCTTTCTCCTGTCACGGGAGGACCCGAGGTCAACGAAAGCTTGGAAACCAACGTCCCCGGCGTTTTCGCCTGCGGCAACGTGCTTCATGTCCATGACCTAGTGGACTACGTTTCCGAAGAGGCGCAGCGCGCCGGTTTTTACGCCGCCCAACACGCTGCCGCATGCAAAACAGCGATCTCCCGGAAGGAAACCCTCTCCGGGCCGGACGGCCCGGCGCAAACAGCGGATAACGATATTACGCTCCCCCTGCGTCCCGAAGGCGGAATTCGCTATACCGTTCCCCAGACAGTGCGCCCTGCGCATATGGAAGAAACCCTGTTGGTGCGTTTCCGGGTAGGAGCTGTCTACACGGACTGCGCTATTACCGTCTGGCTGGGAAACCGCTGCCTGGTAAAAATGAAAAAGGCGAAGGCCGTGCCCGGCGAAATGCAGCAGTTGGTGCTGAAAAAAGCGGATCTGCAGGACGCCAAAGCGTCCGATCCGATCGTGGTCAAACTGGAGGAGGCATCCCATGGAAACTCATAACCTGATCTGCATTAACTGCCCTCTGGGCTGCGCCCTCACCGTCTCCATAGACGAACAGGGCAAAGCCACGGTTACCGGCAATACCTGTCCCCGGGGGGCCGATTACGGCTATAAGGAAGTCACCAATCCCACCCGCACCGTGACCTCCACGGTCCGGGTCATAAACGGCCATCTTCCGGTAGTCTCCGTCAAAACCTCCTCCGATGTTCCAAAAGGCTGCATCGGCGCCGTGATGGACGCTATCCGCACGATCTGCGTGACAGCTCCGGTCAGCATCGGCCAAGTCCTTTTGAAAAACGTAGCCAGCACCGGCGTAGATGTGGTCGCCACCAAGTCGATCCGTCCGGCCATATCCCTCGAAAGAGAGGCCGCTGATGAAAGACGCTGAAAGGGGACGGGGCAACGCGGCCTTAGACGGCGGGAAGGCCAAAAAGATCGACAAATATGGCAAAAACGCCGACGTCCTGCGCCACAAAAAACTGTTTCTACTGGATATGGACGGTACAATCTATAACGAAAACCGTATTTTTGAAGGCACGCTGGATTTTTTGGACGCCATCCGCGCACAGGGCGGCCGCTATATGTTCCTGACCAATAATTCCTCCCGTTCCGTCAAAGATTATGTCAGGAAGGTGAACGCCATGGGTATTCCCGCCGACGACGGGGACTTTTTCACCTCCAGCCAGGCCACGGCCCTCTATCTGCATGAAAACTATCCGGGCCAGACGGTATACTGCATGGGCACCCGTTCTCTGGTGCAGGAGCTGCGCGATTCCGACATATCCGTCGTGACGGAAGTGGACGATAAAGCTTCCGTAGTCCTCATCGGTTTCGATACGGAAAATACCTCGGAAAAGATCCGCAATACCTGCATCATGCTGGGAAAAGACGTCGCCTATCTGGCCACCAACCCGGATCTGGTCTGTCCGGTCAGCTTCGGCTATATCCCCGACTGCGGCTCCATGAGCATCATGCTGCAAAACGCCACCGGGAAAAAACCGTTTTTCATTGGGAAACCGGAACCTATCATGGTGGATTGCGTCTTAAAAAAGCTGGGACTTTCGGCCCGGGACGCCGTGATCGTAGGGGACCGGCTCTATACGGACATCGCCGCCGGGCGAAACGCGGGGGTGGACACGATCTGCGTCCTGTCCGGGGAAGCTGCGGAAACGGATATCCAAAACGGGGAAATCAAACCCACCTGGGTTTTTGACGATGTAAGGAGCATCTGGCGCATACTTGCCAGGTAATGGGGAAACGATATGATCAGATTTGCAACTGCAGCGGACGCCGCCTCGCTTTTAACCATCTATGCGCCCTATGTAGAAAAAACGGCGGTCACATTTGAATATGAAACGCCCTCTATGTCGGAATTTTCTTCCCGTATGGAAGAGATTACTTCTTTTTATCCCTACCTGGTATGGGAACAAGACGGCAGGATCGGCGGCTATGCCTACGCCCGTCGCCATATGGCCAGGGCCGCCTATCAGTGGGGCGCCGAACTTTCCGTTTACCTGTCGCCCGATATGACGGGACATGGCCTGGGGCCGACGCTCTATACGGCCCTGATA
>X22_European_Rabbit__coassemble_275_pt1 | contig 10712 bp, 7 predicted proteins | sample X22_European_Rabbit__metabat2_low_PE_003 | metagenome-assembled genome bin X22_European_Rabbit
CCACCAACGCGACCCTGGCCCGGGTCAGAAAGGCCATGCGGATCGATTATTTTGAAGACCGCTCCATCGTGAAGGAATGGAACGCCCTGCTAAAGCAGGCGAAACAGTAAAGGAACCGACATGTTATCCGAGATCGCATCCCGTTATCTGTCCCAAAACCGCCCCCTGTCCGCCTTTTCTCCCTATGCTCCGGCCTCTGACCGGACAGCCTGGGAGGGGCTGGACGAGGAATGGCGTCAAAAGAGCCTGGCCCTCGGGGAAAAATACTCCGGATTTTCCTGGCCCTATCTTTGCGCCACAGATTTCATGGATTTTTCCCGCACCGGGAACCGGGTGCGGTTTGAGGACCGCTTCTTTTTAAAACGCCATGCCTTAAATGCCCTGGTGCTGGCAGAATGCGTGGAATATCAGGGCCGTTTTCTGGACGATATCCTAAACGGCCTTTTTTCCATCTGCGACGAAAACGCCTGGAACCTTCCGCCCCACAACTCCTATGCCCGGGAGGCGGCCCCTCTTCTTCTGCCGGACCTGTCGGCCCCCGTGCTGGATCTGTTTGCCTGCGAAACCGGAGCGGTACTGGCCACGGCCCTGTATCTTCTGTCCGACGCGCTGGACCGCATTTCCCCTTTGATTGGCAAAAGGGTGCGTTTTGAACTGGAACGCCGCATTTTCACGCCCTATTTAAACAAGCACTTCTGGTGGATGGGGGACGGACGCTCTCCCATGAACAACTGGACCATCTGGTGTACCCAGAACGTGCTGCTTTCCGCTTTCCTGGCCTCTGCCCAGGATCTGGACAGCGCCAGACGGCAGCGGATCTTTCAGAAGGGCTGCAAAAGCGCCGATTACTTCCTGGCGGAATACGGGACCGACGGCTGCTGCGACGAAGGGGCCCAGTATTACCGCCACGCCGGGCTCTGTCTCTTTCAGGTATTGTTTTTGTGCGACAGCATAACCCAGGGCGCCTTTGAAAGCCTGTTCGCCGAAGAAAAGATCCGCAACATCGCTTCATATATCTATAAAGTCCATATCGGCGATATCTATTATATCAATTTCGCGGACTGTTCGCCGGTAGCCGGCCGGGCCGGCGTCCGGGAATTTCTGTTCGCCCAAAGGACCCGGCAGGAGGACATGGCCGCCTTTTCGGCCATGGATTTTAAGGCCGGCGGCGACGACACCCTGCTTTTGCCGGAGGAAAACAACCTGTTCTACCGGCTGCAGAACGGTTTTTGTGCCGCAGCTATCAAGGCCTTTTCTCCTTTCGCGCCACTTCGCCATCCGGACGTCTGGTATCCCAGCACCGGCCTGTTTGCCGTCCGGGGCAAACGGCTCTTTCTGGCCGTCAAAGCTGGGGACAACGGGGACAGCCACAACCACAACGACACCGGCAGCTTCACGGTCTATAAGGACACAAAACCCCTCTTTATCGATGTGGGCGTGGAAAGCTATACCCAAAAGACCTTTTCTGCGCAGCGCTATGAGATCTGGACCATGCAGTCGGCCTACCACAACCTGCCCACCATCGACGGCGTTATGCAAAAGGACGGAGAGGACTTTCGCGCTACAGACGTTTCCTGGGACCTGGAGGCAAAGTCCATCCAGATGGAACTTAAAAACGCCTATCCCCCTCTTCCCGGCCTTCTCTCCTACCGCCGTTTCGCGCAGCTTGACGAAAACGACACCGTTACGATCCGTGACCGGGCCGTTTTTTCAGATGAAAAAAAACATCAGGTGGTCTTAAGCCTGATGACCTATGAAAAACCTGTGGCAGAACAGGGAACAGACCTTCCGGAGGGCTGCGTGCGCCTGCAGATCGGCGAAGCTCCCAAAGGGGGCGACCAGCCGGGAGCTTTTGGCAGCCTGACCGTCAAGGGGGCCTGCGTCAGCGCCATAGAGGAGATCCCGGTCACGGACGCCCGGCTGCAGAAAGCCTGGAAGCATTCCCTCTATCGAATCCTGCTTTCCTTTACCGGCCCCGACGTTACGCTTCTGATCCAATAAAAGTCGCTATTTTACAACAACTCGCTCCATTTTCCATGGCTTTTTTCCTCCGTTGTCCTATAATGAGGACAGAACGATCTTTTTTTGGGAGGTTACGCTATGGATGTCACAACGATTCCCCTAAACGACCGCTGCCGTTTTCATCTGGGCGACGCGCCCGACGCCTGGCAGGCATGGTACGACGATTCCGATTGGGAGGACGTCTGCCTGCCTCACGACTGGTCGGTCACGCTCCCCTTTTCCCGAAAGTATTCCAGCGGCACCGGCTATCTGGCGGGCGGGCTGGGATGGTATCGGCTCTATATCACGCCCCGGGAAGAATGGCGGGGCCGGCGGATCCGCATCGCCTTTGACGGCGTTTACAAAAACAGCCGGGTCTGGTGCAACAGTTACTACCTGGGCCATCGGCCCAACGGCTATATTTCCTTTTCTTACGATGTGACGGAACAGTTCCGCTTCGACCGCGACAACGTGATCTGCGTCAGCGTCAGCCACGAGGACATCTCCGATTCCCGCTGGTTTACCGGGTCCGGCATCGTGCGCAAGGTCTGCCTGATCGTGGAGGATGAGATCCGCCCCGTGGAAAATGGCATCTTTTTCACCACGCCAAAGGTATCTGCCCACCAGGCCGAAGTTCTGGTCCACAACGAGCTGATCAACCAAAGCAAACAGGAAACGCGCGTCACAGTCACCAACACGCTTCTGTCCCTAAGCCGCAAACCCGTCGCATCCGGTTCCGCGACCCTTACGCTCTGTGCCGGACAACAGGCCGCAGCCGATACCTCCATGCAGGTAAAAAAACCGGCCCTGTGGTCTGACAGGACGCCCTTTTTGTATACTCTGCAAACGTCGCTTTCTTACATCCGCCCATCCGGCGATCCCGTGGTTCGTATCGTGGAGGAAAAGAAAGTCGGGATCCGTTCTTTCTCCTTCGATCCCGACCGGGGTTTTTTCCTAAACGGCGTTCCCACGCTCATAAAGGGCGTCTGTGTCCATCATGATGCGGGCTGCCTCGGCGCGGCGGTACTTCCCGCCGTCTGGAAAAGGCGGCTTAGCAAGTTAAAGGACATGGGCTGCAACGCCATCCGCATGAGCCACAATCCCCATATGCCGGAGCTGTACGACCTGTGCGACGAAATGGGATTTCTCGTGATGGACGAAGCTTTCGACGAATGGGAAGGGCCCAAGAACAAATGGTGGCAGGGGCATAACGTCTATCCGCCCCGCAACCAGGGCTACTACATGGATTTCCCTCAGTGGCACCGTCAGGATCTGACGGACCTGGTCCGCCGGGACCGCTGCCACCCCAGCGTGATCCTCTGGAGCATCGGCAACGAGATCGATTATCCCAACGACCCCTACTGCCACCCTTCCTTTTTCAGCATGACGGGCAACAACGACGCTAACAAGCCCCTCCAGGAGCGTCAGTATAACCCTGACCGGCCCAACGCCCAGCGCCTCAGCGTGCTGGCAGAGAAACTGGCCTGCATCGTCCGGGAAAACGACGCTACCCGTCCGGTCACGCTGGCCGCCGCTTTCCCCGAACTCTCCGCCAAGCTGGGATTTTTGGACTTCCTGGACGTGGCGGGCTATAACTACAAAGAACACCTTTATGCCCAAAGCCATCAAAGCTTTCCCGACAAACCGTTCCTCGGCAGCGAGAACGGGCATACGCTGGCGGCCTGGAGAGCGGTAACGGACCATCCCTATATTTCCGGCCAGTTTTTATGGACGGGCATCGACTATCTGGGCGAGGCCCACGGCTGGCCGATCCACGGTTCCGGCGCGGGCCTTCTGACCCTGGCGGGTTTTGAAAAACCGGGCTATTTCCGCCGCAAAAGCTTCTGGAGCGACCGTCCCATGCTGCACCTTGTCACGGTTCCGTTCTCCCAGGATACCGGGGAGGACGCCCCCGTATTGGAAATCTGGAACTACCCTCTAAAAGAGGCGGTCACGGTGAAATGCTATACCAATCTGCCGGAGGTTTCCTTCTTCCTGAACGAAAGATGCCTCGGCACCTATCCCAGGCCCAAAGACAGCGACTGCATCAGCCTGACCATCCCCTTTGCGCCCGGCGTGCTGCAGGCCTGCGCCCCTGAACATACCGGTCAGACGGGCAGCGCCGAAGGCAGCAGCAAAGAAGATCGGGAACCGTTGTGCGATGCCCTCTCTACCACCGGCTGCGCCTGTCAGATCGGCCTGACCTGCTGGGATGGCGCCCACGCTGGAAAGGACGGCCTCTACCAGATCGAGGCAACCCTTTTGGACTATAACGGGAACCGGGTCTATACAGACAGCAGCCCGCTGCATGTGGAGGTCAGAAACGGCCGTCTCCTGGGGCTGGAAAACGGCGACCTCTCGGATAATACGGATTACCGTTCTCCCGACCGCCGGGCTTACCGCGGACAGCTTTTGATCTATGTCGTTCCGACGGAGAAGGGCTGCTCCCCTGTCGTCACCGTAACGGGGCCTTTTCTCGGACAGCAGAGGATCAGTCTGTGACCCCCCTTTCCAAAGACCGGCAGGGGCTTAACCCGGTTTTTTCTGTCCGGTTTCCCCCTGCACCATATATTTTTCGTAATAAGCCGGGGAAACGCCCGTATATTTTTTAAACACCTTGCTGAAATAACTCTCGTCTTCAAACCCTACCCGATACGCCACCGCCGCCATCTTCATGGAGGCGGTGGCGATCAGTTCCCGCGCATGATAAATGCGCAGTTCGTTGAGGTAAACGAAGATCGTCTTTCCCACGTTCTTTTTAAATACCCGGTTCAGATGATCGAAATTACAGGCGAAGGCCTCTTCTATCGTCCGGCTGCTGACAGGTTCCCGGTAGTGTACGTTTAAATAATTCAACAACTCATGCACCTTTCTGTAAGATCCGGGCATCCCCGTCACCTGCGGCAGCGTATTTTGAGAAACCGCTTCCCGGGCGATCTCCACCATGGCCTCCATAATGCGGCAGGCACAGGAAACCTTATAATTTTCCATCTGGTCGCAGTTTCTCTCCATGGCGTTTTCCAGAAGCGCCGCCACTTTCAGATACCTCGGCCCCGTTTTGAGATGCGTCACCTTTGGGAATTTAAGCCAGCAGTCCTGATAGCGCCGCCAGGAGCCATTGTCTTCCTGCAGGCTCTCGCTGCGCACTTTTAAGCACCGCGGCCAAAACGCTGCGTCCTCCCGCCGCCTCCTGATCTGGGAATGGCGAAAATGCACATAAAAGTATTCGCAGTTGGAGGCTTTATTCCCCTGATGGGTATAATCCGGATCCAAAAGGATCACGTCCCCCTCCCGCAGCTCGTAATCCTGTCCGTTTTCTTTCAGATACAGCGTCCCCTTTTTCATAATATAAAGGATATATTCGTCCGTTTTCCTCCTCCGGTGCACATAGGGAGGCTCCAGAACCGCCTTATCCACCAGCCGCACCTGCGGCAGGATATTCGCGTTGATCTCATAGTATGCCGACACCGGACCGCTCCTCTCCCGCCGGACGCCATATTTGGCAAAGCGTCCCACGAAAAGAGGCGAAAGCCTGCGCTTTCGCCCCTTTTGTTATTCTTTACACAAAATGCCGCTTATTTATACAGTTCGTCGAACTGTCTCTGCAGCTCTGCGGTCACCTCGTTGACACCGGCAGCTTCCAGAGCGCTCTGGAATTCGGCGACGATCTCTTCGGCGGTGCCGTTGTACTTCCCGTAGGAAATCTGCTTCATGTAGTTTTCAAAGATCTCGTTGATGTTGGAGATGTAAGCGTCGATCTCGGTCACATCCGGTACGAACTGCCCGTAAGGGTACTCGATCTTGATCTTGTCGTATTCCGCGTACAGCTTATCTACGGCATCCCAGTTGATGGTCGCGTCCTTGATCTCCAGATCGTCGTTACGGCCCCACCAGAAGTTCACGGTGCCGGCGATATTGTCGGTGTCAGAGTTGTAGCCTTCGGGAGTGATCTTCATGCCTTCGTCGTTCACATCCCAGGACACGCCCTGGATACCATAGTTGAACAGCATATAAAGCTCCGGATCGTTGCGGATCAGGTCATAAACCATCAGCGCCCTCTCAGGATGCGCGCTGCCGGCGGAAACTGCCATTGCGCCGTGGGTGATGGAAAGGGCGGTCACGTTGCCGGTTTCCTCGCCGAAGTAGAAGAACCCGACTTCCGCATCGTCGTCATCCTGGAAGATCGTGTTGGAAGGCCTCTGCGGGCTGCACAGATCCGTCCAGGTCTGGGTGTGATGCTGCTCCGCCGCAACCTTGCCGACTCTGAAATCGTCACGGTTGGTAGAAGAAGTGTTGTTCAAAACGTCGGTGCGCCATACGCCCATCTCGTCCCATTCCTTCATCATCTTCGCATATTCAACCAAGGAATCGGTATCGGTCATGTAAGGGCAGTATACGGTATACAGGTCGCTTCTCTTGCCGCCCCACATTGCGCCGGCGTTAATGCCGTCGATGGAAACGTAGTCGGAATGAGAGGAGATCCAGCCGCCGGACATCTGGCCGTACTGGGTCGCATCGGAATCCCAGGGGATGATGTCAGGATAGGCTTCCCGGATATAGTGGAAATAGGTGGTCATGTCTTCCCAGCTCTTAACGCCGTCGTTAAGCCCTGCTTCCTTCGCCCAGTCCAGACGATAGGCAAAGCCGTGGTTGGTCCACTGCGCATAGTTGTCTTCGGGCATCAGATAGATATCGCCGTTGTATTTGCACAGATCCCAGTTCTCAGCGGGAACGCTCGCCCAGGTCTGGGGCGCATACTTCTGCAGCATTTCCTCGGACAACTCCAGGAAAGCGCCGTTCTTGGCATTGGGCCACGCATCCAGCCAGTCGGAAGCGGTGCCGACCAGATCCACCGTCCCGTCCATACGGGCCAGGGTCAGGTTGTAGTTGGAAAGATAATCCGTCCAGGGAATGAAGTAGATTTCCAGCTCGGCGTTCACCTTCTCGGTCAGCTTTTCATTGAGCTGGGCCATCATCTCTTCATATCTCTCCTTCGTCTGGGTCGGCGCGTCGCCGGTGGTCATATAGCTGATGACCACATGCTCGGATGTGTCCACATCCGCCCAGGGATCGTCGGAAGAAGCCGCATTGCCAGAGCCAGCTTCTTCGGTCTTGCTGCCGGAATCCGCCGCAGGCTCAGAGTTGCTGCCGGAACTTCCGGAGCCACAGGCCGCCAGGCCCATGACCATAGCCGCTGTCAGGAGGACAGCCAATAACTTTTTCTTCATCATTTTACCTCCGTTTTATTTTTTATGTATCACTCTCCCAAAAGAGTAATAACCGCAGCAAAAACATATCATAACCTTAAAAGCTTAAGGGTCGCTCCCCAATACCCAAAGCCCACGCCCGTCAGCCCTTGACCGCGCCTACCGTGATACCGCTGATGAAGTATCTCTGCACGAAGGGATACAGCAGGACGATGGGGCCGGTAGCCAGCACCGCGTTTGCCATCTTGACGCTCTCCTGCGGAATATCGGTCAGGGTCACATACTGCCCCGCCACGGAATTGCGCAGCGCGTCGATCTTGTTGACAATCTCATACAGCGTATACTGCAGGGGCTTTACCTCCACCTTGGAGCTTAAAAACAGGGAGGACTGATACCACTCGTTCCAGTAGCCCAGTGCCAAAAACAGGCCGATCGTGGCCAGAGCCGGCTTTAACATAGGCAGGATCAGCGAGGTAAAAATCTTCATGTCCCCTGCGCCGTCGATCTTGCCCGACTCTGTGATCTCATGCGGGATGGCCTTCACGAAGTTCTTCATCAGAATGATCAGCCACGGCGACATCATCAGCGGAAGCAGCACCGCCAGGTAGCTGTCCTGCAGGTGGTAGGTCTGGGTCATGACCAGATAGTAAGGCGCCAGGCCGGCGGAAAACAGGCTGGTAAAGTAAATGTAGAAAGAGATCACGTTACGGAACGGGAAATCCTTTCTTTGCAGGGCGTAGCCGGTCATGGAAATGATGGACAGGCCCAGAAACGTGCCGGCAGCCGTCATGAGGATCGTCAGCGCATAGGATTTCCAGATCCCGCCGCCCTTTACGACCATGTTATAGGCTTCCAGCGTGAACTCCTTCGGTAAAAACTGCACGCCCTCCGCGCGGATCACCGTCTCCGCCGTAAAGGAGGAGCTTACGATAATGATAAACGGGACGATACAGCAGATCGCATATAAAGTGATAAATATATATCCGAATCCGCGGATGATCTTATCCGATGTGCCCAGCTTTACTTTCGCGCCGGATTCCATCATGTCCAAATTCTGTTTCGCCATAATTCACCTCCGCCTCCGATCAGAACAGGGAATAATCCGGTTCGATCTTTTTGACAATATAGTTGACGGTCATTACGATAATGAAACCGATGACGGACTGATACAGCCCCACCGCAGACGCCCTGGAGAAGTTGAAGTCTACCACCGTAGCGCGGTATACATAGGTTTCGATGATATCGGTGGTGGAATACAGCATCGGGTTGGAACCCACCACGTTGTAGAACAGACCGAAGTTGCCCTTGACAATGCCGCCCAGCGCGAACAGAAGCAGGATGACGATCGTCCCCTTCAAAGAAGGCAGGATGATGTAGCGAATCTTCTGGAACCCGTTGGCGCCGTCCACCTTGGCCGCCTCGATGATCTCGCCGTCGATGCCCATGATCGCCGCAAAGTAAACCACGGAATTATAGCCGGTCTGCTGCCACAGATACACGATGACCAAAATCACCGGCCATACGTTGGGATCCGCATAAGGCTGCCACCGCTCCAGCCCCAGGCTGGTCAGAATCCCGTTTACAAAGCCGGTATCGTAGTTGAGCAGGTTGAACACCAGGATACCCACAAGAACCTGGGAAATGAAATACGGCAAAAACATGATGGTCTGCGAAACCTTCTTGAAATATTTGCTGCGCATTTCGTTCAAAAGGATCGCAACAAACACCGCCAGGAAATTGCCCAGCAGAATAAAGACAAGATTATACAGCACCGTATTCCGGGTCAGTTCCAGCAGCTTGCCGGAGGTCATCAGGAACTTGAAGTTGTCAAGCCCGATAAAGTCGCTCCCGAAAATGCCCTTCCGGTAATTGTACCGGACGAACGCCACCCAGATGCCCGGCAGGGGCATGTAGTTGAACGCGAAGAAGAAAAGAATCGCCGGCAGGCACATCAGAAGCAGCGTCCGGGATCTGACCACTTTCTGGAAAAAAGTCAGTTCGCTTTTTCTCTTTTTCATGGCTCACCCTCACTCTCATATTTTTTTGTAGGTTTTGCAACCGATTTCACATCTTTTACTATAGCACTTTGAACGTACAAAATCAACTTTTTCTTTTTGCGCCCATTATGATTTCGCCTTTTCCACAAAACAGTTTTTTATTCTTTGTAAAAAATGCACAAAAAAGGACGACGTTTTCGTTTTCCGTCGTCCCTGTATGCTCCCCAGACCAGCATGTCTGGGCTTTTTCTTCCTATTTCCGCCGCGATGCACCGCTACTTTCGCGCACCACAAGCTGCGGCGTTACCGTCTGCAGGGACGTCGTCTCCCTTCCTTCGATCAGGTCTATCGCCGTATCCACCAGCTTCTGGCCAAATTCCTCATAATGATAATCCACGCTCGTAAGCCGCGGGATCATAACCTGGGCGATATAAGTATTATCGTAGCTGACCACCGAAATATCCGCCGGTATCCGCAGGCCGTGTTCCGCGATGCTGCGCATGATGCCGGCCGCCGCGAAATCGTTGACGGCTACCACCGCGGTAAAGGAGATCTTTTGCTCCAGCATTTCATTCATGAGCTGATATCCGCTCTCCATATTATACTCCCCATCCCTTGCCACCAGGGCTGGATCGTAGGGGATCTTGTGTTCTTCCAGGATCTCCTTATAGCGTTTGAATTTCATATTGGTAGCCAGGACATTCATCCGCCCGCCCACCAGGGCGATCCGCTTATGCCCCAGGCCAAGCAGATGATCCATCAGAAGTTCCAGCGCCCTGGTGCTGTCGATCCGCACCATCCTGCAGTCTGTCCCTTCCAGCTTGCCGGTCACCACAACGGGCGTATGTACCATGGCCCGGTTGATCCTCTCCACATAGTCGCTATCGGACTGCAGCGCGTCCACGCTGCCGCCGAACTGGATCAGGGCGTCCACCCGCTGTTCCAGCAGCTTTTCCAGAAGATATTGCTCCCGCTGTATCTCCCCCAGGGTATTGGCCAGAAGCACGGTATACCCCGCATCCCTTGCGGCCTGTTCGCAGGCGACAAAAAGTTCGGCATAATAGGGGTTTCTGACGTCCGCAGCCAAAATCCCGATGGTCTTGCTGCGCGTGTCGGAAAGGCTCCTGGCCAGCGCATTGGGCCTGAAATTATATTTTTCCACCAGCTCTAGCACTTTTTCCCGCTTTTCGGCGCGTACCCTGACGCTGTTTGTCAGCACTCTGGAAACGGTAGCCGGCGATACGCCGGCCTCCCTGGCGATGTCATAGATCGTGATCAGCTTGTTCCCGCCGTTCTTCGATGGCTGCATTGCCCTCTGTCCTCCTGCGTATATCCAGATTCATTTGTTGCAATTTAATTTCTATAATAATTATCTTTTCCGAATCTGTCAAGTTTGGTATCCGGCATTTCCGTCTCCCGGCATCCGGCTTTCCGTCTCCCAGCCCTGCAGAGGGGCCTTTCACGCCTGTCCCAGCGCTTTTAACGCCCAGTAGACCAGACCCAGCAG
>X22_European_Rabbit__coassemble_276_pt1 | contig 10701 bp, 9 predicted proteins | sample X22_European_Rabbit__metabat2_low_PE_003 | metagenome-assembled genome bin X22_European_Rabbit
GAGAGGAATTGCTGATCGGCTCCCATGTCAGTATGAGCGGCCGGGAAATGATGCTCGGATCCGTCAAAGAAGCCCTCAGCTATGGGGCCAATACGTTTATGATCTATACCGGCGCGCCGCAGAACGCACGCCGCAGGCCCGTAGAGGAACTCCATATCGAAGAAGCCCGTGCGCTGATGGCGCAAAATCATATGGAGAGGTTTGTCATACACGCACCATATATCGTCAATCTCGGCAACGCCCTCCATCGGGAGATCTACCGGCAGTCCATAGAATTTCTGGCCCGGGAACTGGAACGTACGCAGAAGATGGGAAGCGGTATCCTCATCCTGCACCCCGGCGCCCATGTGGGCGCAGGCGCCGCGGCAGGCATTGAAAGTATCGCCGCCGGATTGAACGAACTGCTCTCCGCTCCCTCCGACGTATGTATCGCCCTGGAGACTATGGCGGGAAAAGGCTCTGAGATCGGCTGCCGTTTAGAAGAACTGGCCGCCATATACGATAAAGTCCGCTGCGCCGACCGGCTGCGGATCTGCTTTGACACCTGCCATGTGCATGATGCGGGTTACGATATCGTACATGATCCGGAACGCGTCCTGGCGGATTTCGACCGGCTGATCGGAAAAGGGCAGATCGCTGTCTTTCATATCAACGACAGCAAGAATCCCTGCGGCTCCCACAAGGACCGGCACGCCGACATCGGAGAAGGCTGCATCGGATTTGAGCCCCTGTACCGGATCGTCCATCACCCAGATTTCACCCATATTCCCAAGATCCTGGAAACCCCCTGGTATCCCGATCCGTCCGACCCCAAAAAGAGCCTTCCGCCCTACCGCCGGGAGATCGCCTGGCTTCGGACTGGGACACGCCCTTTGGCGACAGAATATCCGTCATAAGACCAACAAATGCCGGCATTTAAAACATGCCGACATTTGAAAGTTCTTATCGTTATTTCGTTTTACAGCCAGTCGTCCCAGAATTTCTCCACCCTGCGCGCCACAGAGTCGATGTGGACGATTTCAAAGTTCTCCCATTCCCGGGGGAACAGCTTCCGATAGCCGTATGTTACAAAGCGTTCATCCAGCAGCGCTACCAGCCCTATATCCTGCGCGGTGCGGATCACACGCCCCGCCGCCTGGAGTACCTTATTCATCCCCGGAAACCGATAGGCATAGTCAAACCCGCTTTCTCCCCTCTCTTCAAAATACTGTCTGAGGATCTCGCGCTCCGTACACACCTGGGGAAGTCCCGTCCCCACGATGATCGCCCCGATCAGCCGATCGTCCTTTAAGTCGATCCCTTCCGAAAAAATACCTCCCAGCACGCAGAACCCCACCAGACTGCCTTCCTCCTGCGTCTCGATCTCCATATGAATGACGTTTGAAAGCATCTCCTTTGTATTTCCCTCAAACCGCCGAATGAACTGTTCCCGCCTTTCTTCGGTCATATATTCTTCCTGCACGATGCACTCTGCCAGATCTTCATGGGCAAACCGCTCCTGATAGATTTCCAGGACCTGCCGCAAAAACAGATGGGAAGGGAAAAAAACCATATAATTCCCGTAGCGCATCCGCACGATCTGATGAATATAGGAAGCGATCCTGAAATATTCATCCTCCGACCTTCGCGTGTATTTACTGGTCACATCTTCTGCAAGAAACAGCGCCCTGCGCGCCGGATCAAACGTAGAACGGGCATAAACTTCATAATCCGAAGCGTCTCCGCCCAGCAGCTTCTTATAATACTGGACCGGCAGAAGCGTCGCGGAAAAAAGGATGCTGCTCACGCCCCTGTCCAGACACGCTTTCAGGTTCTCGGAAGGATCCACATTGAACAGCTTCAGAAAAAAACGGCCCTCCGGGTCGAACTGGGTATAGATCACATATTTCTCATTCACCAGTTCATAGATCATCAGAAAATGGGATACTTCAAAATAGAAATCCAGCACATCCCGTCGAACCGGGCTGTCCTCGTGATTTTCCAGGAAATCCTCCATGGTAGTCGACAGCCTTAAAAGCGCCTGAACCAGCGGATCGATGTGATCGGCCCTGCACCAGTCCTCACAGCCGCGCTTTAACTGCAGCATTTCCCTGTTGCAGCGCTCCAAAGCCTTTTCCATACGGGAATCATAGGCCCGGACCGTGCGCTTTAAAGTCAGGAAATCTTCCTTATATAGTAATGCGCTGTACATCTCCCTGCCCCGTTCCAACAGGTTGTGGGCTTCGTCCACCAGAAAAAGATAATTTTCCTTCGCGCTTCCCTCCGCAAAGAAACGCCGCAGATACACATGGGGATCAAAGACATAGTTGTAATCGCAAATGATCCCGTCGCAAAACAGGCTCATATCCAACGCCATTTCAAAAGGGCATACCTTATGCCTGCGCGCATAATCTTCGATCTGTTCCCTGCTGTAATGTTCTCTGGACGTAAGCAGGTCAAAAATAGCGTCGTTGATTCTGTCGTAATGTCCCTTCGCATAGGGGCAGACGTCCGGATTGCACTCCGCCTCTTCCATGAAACAGATCTTATCCCGGGCCGTCAGCACCACCGTCTTAAAATGCAGCCCGCCCTCCCGCAGCAGAGCAAAGGTGTGATCGGCTACCGTCCGCGTGATCGTCTTGGCCGTCAGATAAAAGATCCGGTCCGCCTTCTGTTCGCCGATGGCCTTGACTGCCGGGAATACCGTAGAAATCGTCTTTCCCACGCCGGTAGGCGCCTCGATGAACAGTTTTTTGTGATGGCAGATCGTGTGATAGACATGCGTTACCAGTTCCCGCTGTCCCTCCCGATACGCAAAAGGGAAGGCAAGGCTGCGGATAGAATCCTGCCGCTTCCCGATCCATGCCGTCCTTTCGTCCGCCCAGCGCCGGTACTGATCCAGCAGACCTTCAAACCATTCGTTCAGTTCTTCCGCCGTATATGTAAAATAAAAATACCGTACCTCTTCTGTTTCCAGATTGCAGTAGGTCATGCGCACCTTCATCTCACCCTGCGAATGATCCTGTGCATACATCCAGGCATAACATCTTGCCTGGGCCAGATGTACAGGATCCGGTGCCTTCATCCGCTCCAGTTCCCGATAGGTGCCCTTGATCTCATCGATCGTCACAACCTTCCCATCGATCACGCCGTCCGCCCGGCCTTCCACCAAAAGGCTGTAATTCTCATATTCCCGCCGGTGCCGCAGGGAAACCTCCGCATGATATCCGGCGCCCATGCGGCGCTGGATCATGCGGTGGATCCTGCTGCCCTCCGCCATAGCATCCACCGGCGCCGCTTTTTTTCTGTTATCGATGTTTCCGGATCTCAAAAGAAACTCTACCAGTCCCCGGACTGAAATCCTGATCTCCACAGCATCGCCCTCATCCGCCGCAACGACTTTTTTGCCCGCCACCCAAACCTGCACAGGCCGCCTGCCAAAAAGTCTCCTCGAAAGTATCTTCTATGCATGTAATCATACTACATGCCGTCTCACGCGTCAAAGGAGATATTTTTGAGATACGCATCAAAATCCCCGTTAAAACCATGGCACACCACGGTCAGGGGGCGCTTGAAATCCAGGCCCAGCACGCCCAGAATGGATTTCGCATCCACGACAAAGCTGTTATAAGCGATATCCACGTCGAAATCACAGCGCGTGGCGGCGATCACGAAACGGTTTACCTCATCCGGCGCCAGCCGGATCCTGTATTTCATGCGGTCAACTGTCTGTCCCATACGATCCTTCCTTTCCCCGGCAGAAAGAGCGTTTTTCACAAAAGGCTGCCTGACAGCGCTCCTGCCGTTTTCTGGTAACAGTGTACCCGCATTCCACAAAAATATACCTCACAAAACCGTTTCGACTTAAAAAGCTTTATGCCGCACCGCCCTGTTTTTATTCTCCAAAAAGCGCCCCGACGGCCTTACGCCGCCGCTTCTCAAACACCTCATAAAAATCCTCTTCCTTCGGCCACCCTTGAAAATAAAAGGTTTCCAGTAAATACAGATTATATTTCCTGGCCGCCTCCATATCATAGGCCTCCGACAGCTTCTCCTGCAGCCTGCGCACCAGATGATGCCAGTCCAGGATAAACCCATCGTACCGCTTCTGATCCGGCGTATCGATCCATTTTTTTACCTTAATCTTGGAACGGTTGTCTTTCCGGCACTCCCGGGTCTGCAAAAAGTAACGGAAGGAATCGCCCTCATAGTACCTGCCCAGCGGGAAAAGCCGGCAGAGCCCCGGCCGATGGGAGTGCACGCTGCATCTGCCCTGAGCGTTCAGAAAAGCGCAGCAATCCCTTCCTTCCTCCATTTTCAGATTGGGAAGGATCACGCCGTCCACCACATGCAGCTCCAGATATTTTCCCAACATCTGTTCAAACCCCATCTGCATAAACTCCGACAGGCGCCAAACGTCCAGAGGGTCTAAAAGAATGGATTCCCCCATACCGCTGCAGCAGTCAAAACACCCTTCACAGTCATGACAGTCCGCTTTTACCAGGTCGTTCGGGCCATAAAGCCTGCCGTCTGAAATTTCCTCCATCGACACCTCTCTGAGCATCTTCCCCTCCTTTCCGGGTATGCCTTTAACGGCGTACATACACGTCGATCTCGTCTGCCTGAGGCGCTTCAAATAAGGCCTCAAACTTTGCCGCCAAATTTTCATCGATCAGGTAAGCTTTCGCTTTCCCTGCCAGCACCGACCGGTTTCTTTGCACGATCTGGTCTTTCCAGACTTTATCGCTTACGTCAAGATAATGCAGCTCACAGGCGATATCCCGGCTTTTGTAAAACGCTTTTGCATCCGCCCGATTTTTTCCCGTCCAAAACCCCCAGTCGAGGATCACGCTATGTCCGGTTCTGATGATCTCGACGGATTTTTCAAACAAATATTTCTGTATTCTCTCCGTATACTCGTCATGCCTGTCTCCGGCGTAAAGGCCGAACACCGCGAGCATGATCTCATCGACAGACAGCAGGATCGCGCCCTGTTTTTCCCGCAGACGCACGGCATAGGTACTTTTGCCGCTGCAGATTTTGCCGCATATCAGAAAAACCTTCGCCATATATCGTCCTCTCCCTGCATCCTTATCCGGTCAAATGCCCCTCAGCCGCAAATCCAACGCAGCCCTGATCTTTTTTTCCATCTCATAAAGATAACTGATCCTGCGAACCGTATTTCTGACTTCGGAAATGCCCGTCTTTCTTTCTTCCTCGTCACCACAGTCACCCAAAGCCCTCCTGATATTGTATGCAAGCCATTCTACCCAGGTATACGCTACGCCAAAAACATCGCTATATGCCCTAAAATGATTATCGTATGCGTTCAGATAACCGTCAAAAAAGGCGGTCAGCTTTCCAACATCTATATCATAAACGACAGTCCCGGCCCATTGAAGCGCCAACTGAAGCACACTCGATACGGGATTCCCATAGTCAAGACACTCCAGATCGATCACCCAGGGATCTTCTCCGACCCACATCACATTTTTAGGATCCATGTCCTCGTCCGAGATACACAGTATATCCGGCAGCAGGGATCTGGCTTTATTAAGTTCTCTTTCCGCATAGAGAAAAAGTGCCTCATTGTCCGTCAAAAGCTCTGCAAGCTCGCTTTTTTCCCTTTTTGCCCTAAGAATATAACCGCACCAGTCAATATGGCTGAATACCGGGGCCGGATGTTTCCTGTCCCCCGGCTCGATCGCATGTATTTTCCCAAGGATATTCCCGGCCTTATAACACTTATCATTTGTGATATCCTTCCAATCGGTAATATGCCCCTCTACCCAATTGAAAATATAAAAATAACAGCCCTCAGCCTTTTGCATTTTCTTCCCGGCAATGGTTAAGGAAGGGATGATCGGGATCCCATTTTTTTCCAAAATACATTCGAGTTTTTCCGCCCTCAAAAAATTGTCCCGCGCATCCGGCCTGCTCATGATCTCGGCGTTTAATTGCTTTACCGCATATATCCCGGAATCAGTCGTCACTTTATACATTCGATGTAAAAAACCGCCGGATACGGGCAAAACAGGCGGCAGCACCGTCCCCAATCCACATTGGAGCATCAGTTTTTCCACTAATTCTTCTGTTGTTTTCAATTCATTTTCTCCCCATCCCTTAGCCAGCCTCTTTTTTTGCCGTATTTTTCACCCCTTCGGAAAGATTGAAAAGTAATGGATTCCTTATATCCCCTTATATGGGGTTAGCGTGTGCCGTTTCCTTTTCACATCAAAAGTTTCAATATACGGAGCGCCGTCAATATATATCCAACGCTGAATGAATACAGGATCGACGACAAATAACCTTTCATTTTTAAGAGATGAATATCTGTTAAAAGATCCGCTGAAATTCTTTTCATAAACTTTGGAAAATTCTTTATTTTCAAGAGGAATACCCGCTTCCCGGCAAAGCCCTTCCACCTGGATATTGGCTGCGCAAAGGGCGACATTCGCATTCCCCATGATCTGATCATATTTTCTAAAGGTTTTATCCGTTTGAAAATAAAACTTTTCCTTCATAATGATGAAGCTCATCATTCTTGACGTAACGACATCGTTCAGCGATGTCGATAGAACCATTTCCCTGCCCGTCCCCAATTCGCGGAAGAGATCCGCGAGCTGCTCCTGAAATTCCATAATTTCCCTCCGCAGATCCAATGGATCTTTCGTCTGTTTTGATACGTTTTCTGATACTTTACCGCTATAATATATCCATAAGGCCCATCCGTCAAGAAATACCGGCTTGCCGGAATACATAGGAGGGGAGGTGGCGTTAAAAACGAAAATAAAAATGCCTATCCTGTCTGATCCACAGGATAGGCGGTGTCCGTAAGGACATTCCTGTACTTATTCAACCACATCAAGGAGCTTTTGAGTAACACGGTTATTAACATCTAAATAGTATTTTAACTCTGCACTATTCAAATCATCATTTTCCCAAGCATCAAATTTTTCAGCCATTTCGGCGGCTTTTGCCAACATATCTGTATAATCTGCAAGCAACTTCATATCAGATGGATTTTCAGTATATTTCTTTAGAATGTCGCAATATTCATCATAAAATGCTTCATAACTATCCATCGCATCTTTGAACTCAGGACGCATACCATCTGCTAATTTCGCATTTGTATCGGATTCCCCATTTTCCGTATTTTCAGAGGCAGCATCATTAGGACTGTTTTCTTCAGTTGATGTCTGAACATCACTTTGAATGCCCTTGCTTTTAATTTTCTCAATATCTTTTCGGAAATCCGCTATTTTTTCTTCAGCACGTTCAATATCATCATCCCATAATTCACTTCTCATATCAGACCAAAAATCATAAACATCTGAGCGGAAATCCGACCATTCATCATAAACATCAGAACGTGCATCAGACCACCAGTCATATTCATCAGAACGTGCATCAGACCATTCATCATATGGCGTACCGTTATCGTACGCATCATCTAAAATGCCATCGTAAAAATCATCATATATATCATCAAGTATGCCATCATAAATTTCGTCATATATGTCATCGCCAGCATCATCATAGATACAGTCATATAGTTTCTCAAAATCCTCATATTTATCATCATTAGATTTATCAGATGCCATAATTGCTTCGGCATAGTTGATGCTATATTCACGCATTCTGATACACAACTGTTTTGTATCTTCACATATCTGTCCATAAAATGCCTCAACTTTATCAGTATTTTCTAAATACTTTTCATATGTATCAATATCTGTTATTATTTTTTCATATTTTGCTATCATAGCAGAAATAGTACTGTCTACATCTGTTGATACAGTTTCATTGAGATCTTTGAAATCAGTTTGTTTTGCCGTCTCATCTCCTGTACTATCTTTGCTTTCTGCTGTATTCTTGCTATCTGGAGCGCCCTCTTCTTGGGAATATAACGTAACATTGTCTGCGTCACTGGATACTGTTTTATTTTGCCCACAGGAAGTCATGAAAATCAGGCACCAGCAAAATAACGGTATAAGTAATTTCTTCTTCATAGTGTTTCCCTTTCTATAATCCTCTTATTCTTGAATGGCAGCTTCTACTTGGGATTTTCCAAGCCTTTTATTTTTTCTTTTTTCCACGAACAGCCAAACAGCTCCTATAGCAACTGCAATGCCAACAATATATGTAAGATAATTTACCATACCCCATCCGTATGAATTAGTAGGAAGTACGCCTCTGTCTGTATAGTCAAAATGCATTAACCAAAATATTCCCAATGCGAGAAAATCAAATATAATGATGCCAATAGCTTTTTTTAACAATGACATTAGCAACGTCAATAGTGAAAAAAATGCAAATAGCACTATCAACACAATACATATAATGCTTACCTCCCTATAAACTCCCTGCCTTGCAGTTTCTGCATAAATACGTCCATATTCCAACATCGAAATATTAACGGCTGCTGCATTTGTCATTTTAATTTCACTGACATAATAATCACTTGGTGCGCTTTTTAAATACTCTTTGTAGTCATCTTTTGCTGATGCATATGGTAATAAAATCATTGCCAACAGTAATATTGCTCCAATTAAGGTTATCAAAAATGGAATTTTTACTGAGTTTGATTCGTTCATGTTTTTCTCCTTTTCTGCTATTTGATGTCATTATAACATTTATTGCGCTTTCGTGCAATTATTTTGGGCCAAATTTTCATAAAATATTGTGCAGAGGTGCAATATTTTATGAAAAATGAAGAAAGCATTGACAGGATTATCCAAGTAAACAATGTTAACATAGGTAAGAACATAGCAAAAATACGCAAATCTTTGAAAATCAAGCAAACTGATATGGTTGCAAGACTTCAAACTAATGGAGTGGATATTTCTATTTATTCATATAACAGAATAGAAAAAGGCACACAAAATCCAACTGTATTATTTTTGTATGCCTGTTGCCGTATCCTTGATTGTGATATGAATACAATATTTGATTTTCAGTCACTAAATTGAACTGTCTTAGGCACTTATTTTAAGGTATGAATATGGACGTACAAAGGTTTCATCATCTGGCAACTCATAACCAAAGCTTTTAGCTAATTCTACCGCATTTTGAGAATGCCTATAATCTTTCGGAAGTTTTCTCATATATTCTGGATCATTGATAGTTTTGTTGAGTACTAAAATGTCAGCCCCATAAAGAATTTTAACTTACCACAATTCCAAGGAATCTTCTGACTCCGCCCACATTTGCATATTTCCCTCAAGATACAATCTTGCATACTCAAGCGGATCGTCTATTGCCAAAGAATTTAAGGCACGTTCAGAGCAGGGGTAGTTTTCAATCCCTCTTCTGCTTTGTTGCAGTCTATCCGTAAAAAGTAACCTGCATAGGTGTATACATCAATGCCCTTATGGTGGATATTGTATGTTGCATAAATAATATTCATTTTTTATCTGTCCTCTTTTCATTGATTTTTGAAAGCATTTCCATCAGTTTACCAATTACCGTATATTTTGTGATATAGTGTTTTATGTAATTTTTTTCCTTCATTTTTCCCTTATCAAAGCTCATAACACCCTATGGGAAAATTTAACACAAGGGAAACTTTGAGGAAAAGCTCACCTGCTACAATCGGGATTTATTTAAGGAAACCATTTCAGAATCTATTATTGAAACAAAACCGCCCTTGCGGCAACTGGAGCGGCAAACCTTGACATCATAATATGTGCTTCACCTAGGAGCCGAAGGGGCGATTACGTCAGTCACCGGACATTATGGAAGGAGGCTGGTGCTATGATTACATATGGGGACTTGTTTTCCTTTGTGATTATGCTTTGCGCTGTCATTACTCTTGTGGTATTTATTATACGCAAAAAGTAGCGCCCTCGCTCTGGTCAAGTAAGGCGCTACTTTTTGAACTGAAACTTGCCGGCGGCTAGGTGTACTCTAGCTTTCGGCTCTCTTGTTAAGCATATTATATGTCAAGTGTATCGGTTTTGCAACACCAAAATAAAAATGCCCCGGGTGAATCCCCGTATGCTGTAAAAATGCTATAACAAAAACGGCTCAAAAAGCACTATCCGGCACAATAAAAAATCCCGGAAAACCGCGCAAAAACTGGATTTTCCGGGAGTGAAGCACGGGGGATTCGAACCCCCGACAACCTGATTAAAAGTCAGGTGCTCTACCGACTGAGCTAGTGCTCCATATGACGACCAGCTACGTCAAAATACCGGCCGACGAGCTGGGCTAGCTGGATTCGAACCAGCGAATGCAGGAGTCAAAGTCCTGTGCCTTACCGCTTGGCGATAGCCCAGGAAGGTGGATACAGGGACTCGAACCCTGGGCCTCCAGAGCCACAATCTGGCGCGCTAACCAACTGCGCTATACCCACCATAGAGGAAAACCGACTTGTCCGTCGATCGTTCCAGCGTGCCCGAAGGGATTCGAACCCCCGACCCACGGCTTAGAAGGCCGTTGCTCTATCCAGCTGAGCTACGGACACATGCGGCATATCACCTTACGTCAGGACTGCTGCCTGTAAAAACGGCCTTGAAAACGACGTTCACAGGTCATTCTGCGGACAGGAGGACAAAACCCATCCTCCGTTTACACAGTCAAAGCAGGTGATGGGAATCGAACCCACGTATCCAGCTTGGAAGGCTGGTGTTCTACCATTGAACTACACCTGCATACCATATCAATCGGGGTGACAGGATTCGAACCTGCGACCTCCTGGTCCCAAACCAGGCGCTCTAG
>X22_European_Rabbit__coassemble_278_pt1 | contig 10638 bp, 7 predicted proteins | sample X22_European_Rabbit__metabat2_low_PE_003 | metagenome-assembled genome bin X22_European_Rabbit
GGCGAGGAGCTTGAGCTGAAGGATTTTTCTGCGGTGCAGAGCAGATTTTTCGTGCGTACCGCCATCGCTGATGAAGAAACGGTATCAGAGCTGTTCGGCGACGTGAAGAAGCTGCGTCTGCCCGGACATTCGGAGGAATTTGGATTTGTGACAGCGGAAATGACCCAGGCGGAATTTGCCCAAAAGGCGTCGCAGCTTCCCGGATTCCTATCCCGGATCCGGATCAAGGACTGAGAGGGCTGGTCTGTATCTATCGGCGGCATGGAGAAAACGAGAAAAACGGAGGCAGGCGTTTTATGAAATATGTAGTAGTGCTGGGAGACGGTATGGCGGATGAACCGCTGGAGGAGCTGGGAGGCAGGACGCCCCTTTCCTATGCGGCGACGCCGGCGTTGGACAGCCTTTCCAAAAAATCCGAGATCGGGATGGTGCGTACAGTACCGGAAGGGATGTCCCCCGGATCCGATACGGCGAACCTGTCCGTGCTGGGGTATGATCCCAAACGGTATTATTCGGGGCGTTCCCCGCTGGAGGCGCTGTCCATCGGCGTCCCGATGAAGGACACGGATATCGCGCTTCGCTGTAATATTGTGACCATTTCCGACGATGATGTGCCCTTTGAGGAAAAGACCATTATCGATCACAGCTCGGATGAGATCTCCACAGAGGACTGCAGCGTGCTTTTGGATGCGGTGCGAAAAGAACTGGAGCGCGGGCCCTGGCATTTTTATGCGGGCACCAGTTACAGACATTGCCTGATCTGGGAAGGGGGCCGGGTGGTGGAGCTGACGCCGCCCCACGACGTGCTGGGCTGTCAGATCGGCCCTTATCTTCCTGCCCAGGCGGACCTGAACGCCATGATGCGAAAAAGCTATGAGATCCTTAAAGATCATCCGTTGAACCTGGAGCGGAAAAAGAAGGGACTGCGGCCCGCCAACTGCTGTTGGTTCTGGGGCGCGGGGACCAGGCCTGCCCTGACCTCCTTTTATGAGAAGTTCGGCAAAAAGGGGCTCATGATCTCCGCTGTGGACCTTCTGAAAGGGATCGCCGTCGGGGCGGGCATGGACGTGGCCCGGGTAGAGGGCGCTACCGGGGGCCTGGATACGAATTATGAGGGAAAGATGCAGGCTGCCTTTGAGGCCCTGACGGACGGCGGCTACGATTCTTGTTATATCCATGTGGAGGCGCCGGATGAAATGGGGCATCAGGGAAGCGTTGAGAAAAAACTCAAAGCGATCCACTATCTGGATACCCGCCTGATCGGCCCTCTCTATGAAAAACTGGAAACGGCGGGCGTGGATTTTAAGATGCTGGTGATGCCGGATCATCCCACCCCTATCGCGAAGCGTACCCATACGAACGCGGAGGTGCCGTATCTTCTTTATGACAGTACCCGGCCGCAGAAGCACGACTGGAGCTATAACGAGGCGGAAGCGATCTTGAGCAGCAATTATGTGGCCCATGGCTATGAGCTGATGCAATATTTTTTTTCTTAAAGGAGCATAAGATGCGATGAAAAAGGTGGTAAAATTCGGCGGCAGTTCTCTCGCTGACGCCCATCAGTTTGAAAAGGTGGGGGCGATCGTGAGGGCGGAGACGTCCCGGAGGTTTGTGGTGCCCAGCGCACCGGGCAAGCGCAGCAAGGACGATACGAAGGTGACGGATATGCTCTATGCCTGCTACGCGCTGGCGGAGCAGGGAAAAGATTTTAAGGAAGAACTGGACAGGATCAGGGACAGATACCAGCAGATCGTAGACGGGCTTGGGCTCAAGCTGTCCCTGGAATCAGAATTTGAAAAGATCGAAGAAAATTTCCGCGCCCGCGTCGGAAAGGACTATGCGGCCTCCAGAGGCGAATATTTAAACGCGATCCTCATGTCGGATTATCTGGGCTTTGCTTTTGTGGATGCGGCCGAAGTGGTGCTTTTTGGGGTGGACGGGGAGTTCGACGCCCAAAAGACCAACGAAGTGCTGGCGGAACGGCTGAAAAATATGCCAAACGCAGTGATCCCGGGGTTTTACGGTTCCAATCCGGATGGCTCGATCCGCACCTTTTCCCGGGGCGGCTCCGATATCACCGGCTCTATCGTGGCGAAAGCGGTAAAGGCCGACGTATATGAAAACTGGACGGACGTGTCGGGATTTATGATCGCCGATCCCAGGATCATCCCGGATCCGGAGAAGATCGACATGATCACTTACCGGGAACTACGGGAGCTGTCCTATATGGGAGCCTCCGTGCTGCATGAAGAAGCGATCTTCCCGGTGCGCAGCGAAGGGATCCCCATCAATATCCGCAATACCAATCAGCCCGATGACGAGGGCACCTGGATCGTGGAAAGCACCTGTCAGAAATCCCGGTTCGTCATTACGGGCATAGCGGGGAAAAAGGGCTTTTGTTCCGTCAATATTGAAAAGGACAAGATGAATTCGGAGATCGGTTTTGGCAGGAGGGTGCTGCAGGCCTTTGAGGATAACGGCATTTCCTTTGAGCATGTGCCCTCCGGCATCGATACGATGACCGTATTCGTCCATCAGGACGCCTTTGTCAACAAGGAGCAGAAGGTGGTTTCCGCCCTGCACAGGCTGGCGGATCCGGATATGATCGATATTGAGGCGGATCTGGCCCTGATCGCCGTGGTGGGCCGGGGCATGAAATCCACAAGAGGTACGGCGGCGCGCATTTTTGCCGCGCTGGCCCATAAAAACATCAATATCCGTATGATCGACCAGGGCTCCAGCGAGTTAAACATCATCATCGGCGTACATAACGAAGATTTTGAAGAGGCGATACGAGCCATCTATAACATGTTCGTCCTGGTTCAGCTCTGAAATAAGGGAGTGCGGCCGGGGCGGCATGGGGCCGTTCGGAATGAAGGGATCATTCCGGGCGGCTTTTTTTTACAATTTAAGGTTTTATTAAAGACAATGGCAAAAAACTGTGTTATACTATTGGGGAGTATGAAAAGAAGATGCTGCCCGGCAGGGCCAAAGGGAAAGCGGTTATGGCTAAGGAGAGAAAACCTGTCATACAGGTGAGGGATCTGTATAAGGTTTACCGGGTCGGGGACACGAAGGTGCGCGCCTTAAACGGTGTAGATTTCAATATTTACAAAGGGGAATTTTGTTCGATCGTCGGAACCTCCGGTTCCGGGAAGTCCACGCTTTTAAATATGCTGGCGGGGCTGGAGAAACCTACCAGGGGCGAGATCATCATCGCCGGAGAACATATGGAGAACAAGACGGAAAACCAACTGGTTCGGTTTCGGCGTGAACATATCGGTTTCATCTTTCAGTCCTTCAATCTGATGGCCACGATGAACGCTGTGGAGAATGTGGCGCTGCCTTTGACTTTCCAGGGAATGAGCAAAGAGGCCCGCCTGAAAAAAGCGGGAGCCCTTCTGGATCTGGTGGGATTAAAAAAATACAAGAAGCACCGGCCGACGCAGATGTCCGGCGGCCAGCAGCAGCGCGTCGGCGTCGCCAGGGCGCTGGTGGTGGATCCGGAGATCATTTTTGCGGACGAGCCCACGGGCAATCTGGATTCCAACACTTCCGAGGAAGTGATGCGGCTGATGCAGAAAGTAGTACAGGAAAAAAACCAGACGCTCGTGATGGTGACCCATGATAACCATTTGGCCAGCTTTGCGGACAGGATTTTCCATATCATAGACGGGAAGATCGTGCAGATCGAGGACAACAGGGGCCACAGGAGCGGCGTGGATCAGGACAGGGCCGACGCGGAAAAGAAAGAGCCGGAAGGAATGAAGAACCCGGGAGAGACGGACGGGACGGAGGAGTAACGGTAAGATGCACAGAAACAGCCATTTTTTGAAAAATATATTGGCGGCTGCCCTGGTATGCGCAGGGCTGATCGTTTTACCCGCCGGGATGGCCGTGCGGGCCGCAGGGATCGGTACGCTGGATCAGGATGTCTTGTCTCCGGCCCCGATCGCAGAAGTGCCGTCAGAGTCGGGAAAAGAGCCGGAATCCACAGAAGCAGAATCCTCAGAGGCGGAATCCAGTGAACCGGAGTCTACGGCCCCGGAGTCTTCCGCACCCCAGCAGGATTCCGTGCCTGCCACTCCAGAAGAACGGGCCGCTGCCAAGGAGCAGTTGCGTAAGGAAGTGGAGAAATATAAATCCAACAGCAACAGCTACAGCATTACGGATGCGGCGCTGACAGCCATTGATGAAATTGACGGTCAAAGCGATATGACGAAGGAAGAGCTTGATAGCTGCCTGGCAAAGGCCCTGCAGCGGATCAGCATTCTGGCAGCGGGCGGCACGACGCCTTCCACCTCGACTTCCAACTCTAGCCAGAACAGTTCTTCCAGCAACCAGTCGAAACCCGTCTACATCGACGACGATATGCGCGCCCGCGCCGATGAGGACATGCTCAATTATAAGGAAACTTTGATCCGCAGGGAAAACCCTGAGCAGTACATCCTGGATGAGCTGGACAGGATCCTCTACAGCGGAATCTATTATATCGCGGAATCGGAGCATATGACCGAGAGCGAGATGTGGGAATATGTGTCGAAGGTGAAAGCGGAGATGGACGCGGCCGTGGGCCACAGCGGTGAAGTGACTTCAACCACGGAATTTCTGACGCTGGCGGACAACTGGCGCACTCCTTCGGTTTCGTATAACGAGACTGTGAGCATCGTCCTGCCGCTGATCAATCTGGGGGAAGAGTGGCTGACGGACCTTCTGGTGGAGCCAGTGGTTTCCAACGATGTGAAGGAATGGCCCTTCAAGCCGGACAGCACCGGGTATACCCAGAATTTCAACGAGATTCCCGGATGCGCGACCCATCTGTACGACGAAGCCATGTTCAACCGGAGGGAAGTGACGTATACCTTTACGGCCAGGGAAGACGTGCTGACCGGATACTATCCCCTGACCTTCCGGGTCTGGTACAGCAGGGACGGGATCCGCTGCGAGGAACCTGCGGAGGTATCCGTTTATGTATATTGCCAGGGCAAACCGGGCAGCGGCCGCATCGGTATGAGCGATCAGGACAATGTTTCCAAGCCCAGGATCATTGTGACCGGTTTTACGACCGAACCGACGGAGGTTTACGCAGGGGATATTTTCATGCTGACCCTCCGGGTACAGAACACTTCCCCGGATACGGCGGTCAATAACGTGCTGTTTGAACTGGAATCGGTGGAGAGCGGCGTGACCAACTCCAATGGGACGGTCAGCAACAGTTATTCCGCTTTCCTGCCCACCTCCGGTTCCAACTCCGTCTATGTGGAACAGATGCCCGCAGGCAGCGAAAAGGAACTGGCTATTGAGATGCAGGCCAAGGCGGACCTTTCCCAGCGGCCCTATGTGGTGAAGGTGAAGATGACATACGATACGGATCTGACGGCGGACCTGACAGGGGAGGCCAATGTTTCCATCCCGGTCAAACAGGAGGCTAAATTCGACCACAGCACGCCGGAGGTGATGCCCACCAGCATCATGGTGGGCGAGCAGTCCAACGTCATGTTCCAGATCTATAATACCGGTAAGACGACCCTGTATAACGTGCAGGTGAAGTTTGAAGCGGACAGCGTTACAGGGGGAGATGCCTTTATCGGGAACCTGGAGCCGGGCGGTACCGGCAACGTGGATACCATGGTCACCGGATCGGCGGCCACGATGGACGACGGTACGGTCAAGGCGGTGATCACCTATGAGGACGATACCGGCAAGCCGACCAGGACAGAGGTGGCGATCAGCCTTATGGTCACGGATATGCCCATGGACAGCGGGCTGGTAGAATTTCCGGAGGATGGGGCGGCCATGCGGCCACAGCCGACACTGACGACGCTGACGACGCCCAAGATCGTCATGATCACGGCGGGCGCCGCGGTAGCGGCTGCGATTGTCGCCATGGTGACCGTAAAGCTGCTCAAGAAGAAAAAGGCGAAGAAGAGATTGGAAGAGGATCTGCTGGATCTGGATAAGGAAGACGGGGAATGAGGATTCTGGATTTGCTGCGGATGAGTTCCGGCAGTCTGCTGAAAAGAAAATTCCGGACCGTCCTGACCGTGCTGGGCGTGATGATCGGTACGGCTTCCATCGTAGTCATGGTATCTCTTGGCCTGGGGATCAACCGGGCGCAGATGGAGACGATCGAGAGGTACGGCGGCCTGACGACTATTGAGGTCAGGGAAGGCCGAAACGAGAGCCGGTCCGCTGGCAGGGGTTCTGTCGTCAGCATTTCTTCCTCGTCTTCCGCCAACGATGTGAAGCGGATCGATGATGCTGCGGTGGAGACTCTCAAAGGGCTCGCCCATGTGACGAAGGCATATCCGGTCTTAAATTACAGCGCCGTCGCCAAGTACGGACTTTACGAGACGATGCTCAGCATACAGGCGATGCCGCCGGAGGGGCTAGAGGATCTGAACATCGAAGTGGGAGAGGGATATCTGCCTACCAGCAGCGATGAGCTGGAGCTGTTTTACGGCAACCGCGTGGCGGCGGACTTTTACAATCCCAAGACCTATTCCTATCCTTATTATGAGACCGGGGAGTATGCGGTGGATCTGAGTAAGGATACGCTGTTTATCATTCTCGACCAGACGGCCTACTTCAACAGCCGTTCCGGCAGCAATAGCAGCAGCGGAAATACGGCGCCTCCCAAAAAGTATATCTTTAAAACGGCCGGGATAGAGAAGGCGAGCCCGGAAGGGGAATGGAGCCAGAACGGCTATTCCGTGTTCTGTAACCTGGAAGCGCTGGAGACTACGTTAAAAAGGGTCTTTCGCAATAAGGCGATCCCGGGACAGCCTACGGGTGCGAACGGAAAACCATATAAAGTGTTTTATTACAGCCGGGCGAACGTTGTGGTGGATGATATCAGCAATGTGACCCAGGTGCAGGAGGCCATCAATTCGCTGGGCTACTCTTCCAGCAGCAATATCGAATGGATCCAGTCCACCCAGGAGCAGATGGCCAACATCCAGGCGCTTTTGGGAGGTATCGGGGCGGTTTCCCTGCTGGTGGCGGCCATCGGCATCACCAATACGATGATGATGTCCATTTATGAGCGGACCAAGGAAATCGGCGTGATGAAAGTGCTGGGCTGCGATATGCGCAATATTCAGGCGTTGTTTCTGATCGAAGCCGCTTATATCGGCTTTATTGGCGGTCTGGTGGGATTGGGATTAAGCTATGCCATATCGACCGTGATCAACCGGGCGCTGGCGGCCGGCGGCGAATCGACGGTCACCTCCTATATTCCGCCCTGGCTGGCAGCCGCCGCACTAGTCTTTGCCGTGATCATCGGCATGGTGGCCGGATTTTTCCCGTCCCGCAGGGCGATGAGGCTAAGCCCTCTTGCGGCGATAAGAAACGAATGAATTTGAGAGGGGAGAACGCATGTCCTGTTCGGATGTGCGTTTTTTTTTTGCATAAATTATCTGATAATTCAGATAATAATGGATAAGATGCAATATAAAAAACAATATTTATTATGAAATTCAGACGAAAATAGAAAAAGAAAAGAAATTGTATTGACAAAAATACAATCCTTCTCTATAATAAAACCATAAACAAGAGAAAAGAGAAAAGAAAAAAATAAACAGATAAAGGAGATGGTTCCACCTAACACATGAATCAGTTTCCCTTTCTGAAAGGAGAAAGGTACAAGACCGAAAACTTCATAGAGAGTCTTTAAAGGGAACAGGAAGTTCCATTCACTTTAAAGAAGATGCGAAGGTAAATGATTTATCGAGTACGCTGGCAGCAGGGTAACGTCGGTGGACGGACCGCAGAGGCAGAGAAAAGAGGATTAACTGCCGGGAATGGAAAAAAGGTTCGGGCCGTACGAAGAAGGACAGATCGGAAAAGTGGAAAGATAAAGGAAAAACGGAGGTATTTACCATTGGGCAACGCAGCATAAGAGCGGGTATTGATCAAAAAGATGATTGATACCCGCTTCTGTTTGTGTTAATCTATAGGGGTAGCCGGAAAAAGCACACGGGATGGAGCAGTATCGATACTATGTCTGATAACCAAAAGAAGAGGGAAGAGAGAAGAAAGAGAAGGATCCGCAATCAGGTGATCTCCTATGGGATAAGCGTTGTAATCCTGCTGGCCGCAGCCGCAGGAGGTTTTTTTGGCATCAGGGCGGCGGCAGGCGCCGTGAAAGAGCGCGCGCAGGCCAGGGAAGAGGCCAGACAGGCGGCGATCGAGGAATCCCTGGCGGAAGAGTCGATGGCGGCGGAGTCGGCGGTGGCCGCCATGCTGGAACAGTCGTCGGAAAGCCAACAGGAAACGGAAACCGAGACGGAGACGTATTCCCTACAGGACGCGCTGGAGGAGCTGGTGCTTGAGAGCGTGGGCAGCCTGACGCTGGAACAGAAGGTGGCGGGGCTGTTCATCGTGACTCCGGAGCAGATCACCGGCGTGGGCCAGGCGATCCAGGCGGGCGACGGTACGAAGGAAGCGTTGGAGAAATATCCTGTAGGGGGATTGATCTATACCGCCAGGAATATCCAGTCCCAGGAACAGATACAGCAGATGCTTTCCAATACGGTTTCTTATTCGGCGTTCCCGCTTTTTTTGGGAGTGGCAGAAGAAGGCGGGAACCAGGCTGGGGTAGCAGAGGCGCTGGGGATTGAGCATCCGGCCTCCATGGCGCAGATCGGCGCTTCGGGAGATGTCCAGGCGGCGGTCGATGCCGGAGGGACGATCGGTTCCTATCTTGTCTCCTGCGGCTTTAATCTGGATTTCGCTCCGGTAGCGGATGTGCTTGTAAACGCAGAGTCGCCCATCGGCGACAGGGCCTTTTCCGGAGACGCGCAGGCGGTGTCCCAGATGGTAACGGGGATGGTGCAGGGGCTGCAGGGCAGCGGCGTGAGCGCCTGTCTGAAATATTTCCCCGGGCTGGGCAGCGCGTCAGGCGATCCTGCGGAGGGGATCGCGGAAACGGTGCGGACGAAAGAGGAGATGACGGCGGAAGAGTTCGTCCCCTTTGCAGCGGGTATCGCGGCGGGCTGCGATATGATCATGGTGGGCAATGTCACCCCCACCGGGCTTTTGGGGGAGGACAGCGTCCCCGCCAGCCTTTCGGAGGATGTCATTACGGGCATTCTTCGCAATGAACTTTCCTATAATGGCATCGTCATTACGGACGCCCTGGATATGGCGGCCGTGACGGAATATTATGAATCGGATATTGCCGCGATCATGGCGCTCAAAGCGGGGGCGGATATGGTGCTTATGCCGCAGGACTTTGAGAAGGCCTATAAGGGCGTCATAGACGCGGTGCATAACGGCACGATCAGCGAAGAGCGGATCGATGATTCCCTGGCGCGGATCTACCGCGTCAAGCTGAGAGGACGGATCTCATGAGAAGGAACGCTTCAGGAAAACGGCAATAGGGCCGATATCTTTCCTGCGAGAATAAAATAGGTGATTTGACCGCATAAATAGAGCCAGGCGGCTTTATTTATGCGGTTTTTTTGTCTTCTCCGCCATAACTTCGCCAGCGAGTGCATCCGCCAGGGCTGCGATATGAAATCGCTTAGCGAGATCTTAGGGCACAGCAACATTCAGATCACCATGAGCATCTATGTGCATACTTCCATGCAGCAGAAAAAGAAAATGATGAACCTGGTCTGCCGCAGGCAGGAGGGGAAACCGGCTTAAACGGGCGATCCTGTCTGACACTTAAAACGGACAATCCTGTTTGAATTAGTTGTTGACATTCCCGGCCCAAGATGGTAATATACATTTTGCAGCGGGAATCCGCTATGCGGAAGTGTCGGAACTGGCAGACGAGCAAGACTAAGGATCTTGTGACAGCAATGTCGTGTGGGTTCAAGTCCCATCTTCCGCAGTCAACAACTGATATCCGGTTTTGCAGGAATGGCGGAATTGGCAGACGCGTACGGTTCAGGTCCGTATGGTAGCAATACCATGAGAGTTCAAGTCTCTTTTCCTGCACGATGAGAAGCACTTCACACGAAGTGCTTCTTCTTGTCGCATTGGAAACTTTTTTGGCCCTACGGCCTTTAAAACAATCGTACAGGAGGGTTTGGCATGGAAGGGATCACGGCGAGAGAACAGTTGATTTTTGATATCGCATCTGCGGAATGGGAGCTGTTTCAACAGGTGCATAACACCGGCGGCAGGGCGTCCTGCCAGGACGACCCGGATACGTTTTTTAAGATGCGCATGAGCCAGTGGATGGCGTATTCCGATGAGGTGCTGGCAAGCTACTGGGAGGATCTTGCGCAGGCCAGCGCGCAGGGCCGAAATCCGGTCTTTGAAAAGTACGGTTATATGATGGAGACGACTTACCCCCAGGAATATGAAGCGCTGCGGGAGTATCTGCCTGCGGTTTCGGACAAAAAGCGGGAAATGATCGAAGAGATGGTTTCCATTCACCTGGAATGGGATCGCCAGGCGCTGGAACGTTACCCGAACCTGCGCAAGAACGGGCGGACGCTCACCACGCAGGAGGACAGCGCCTACGAGGGTTCCTCTTCGGAGAGTTATCTGAGGGGCGAGCTGATGACCTATTCGGAAAAAACCCTTTCCCTTCTCTTGGGGCAGATGCGCAAAGCCCGTGAAGCAGGGGAAAATCTGCTGCTTGCCATCCTCGCCAATGAAACGGCATTTTACGGGTATAAG
>X22_European_Rabbit__coassemble_281_pt1 | contig 10602 bp, 7 predicted proteins | sample X22_European_Rabbit__metabat2_low_PE_003 | metagenome-assembled genome bin X22_European_Rabbit
CAGGGGGAAATTTTTTGCGGAGATCAAGAATATCGGCGTGCGGCCTACGGTGGAGAACGAGGCGCAGCCATTGCCGGGGGTAGAAACCTATCTGTATAACTTTTCCGGCGATATGTACGATTCCTTCCTCACGGTGCGTCTGTTGTCCTTTTGCCGTCCGGAACAAAAATTTGACGATATGCAGGCGCTCCGGGAGCAGCTTAAAAGGGACATTCGGGCGGGCCAGGCCTATTTTGACGGGAAGATTTTGTAGATCAGGGGAAGGAAAAATAAAATTCTTGTAAGTTTTGCGGGAATCAAGTAGAATAAAAGATAGTGGCCGGCGTTTCGAAAGGACTCTGCCGGCCCGCGTTTCTTCGGGACGAACGTTGTCAAAAGGGTGCGGCACCTGGAAGGAGAACGGAAGATGGGGATCGGCGGAATGCTTCTGTCACTGGCCGGAGGGCTTGGATTATTCCTGCTTGGCATGAACATGATGAGCGACAGCATCGAGAAAGCGGCGGGCGCCAGGCTCAGGGGAATTTTGGAGATGTTCACCAGGAACCGTTTTGTGGGCATGATCGTCGGCGTTATTTTTACGGCTGTCATCCAGTCTTCCTCGGCCTGCACGGTCATGGTGGTCAGCTTCGTCAACTCCGGGCTGATGAATCTGTATCAGGCCGCGGGCGTGATCCTTGGCGCCAATATCGGTACCACGGTCACATCGCAGCTGGTTTCCTTCAATTTGTCCGAATTTGCCCCGGCTTTTCTGCTTGCAGGCGTGATCGGCGTCATGTTCTGTAAAAATCAGAACGTCGTCAAGACCGCCAATATCGTGCTGGGATTCGGCGTGCTGTTTATGGGGCTTTCCGGGATGTCCTCCGCCATGGCGGGGATGCGGGATATGCCGCAGGTCGTGGGACTGTTACATTCCCTGCGCAGCCCGTTGTTTGCGATCATCGTGGGCACGCTGCTGACCGCCGTCATCCAGAGTTCCTCCGTGACCGTCAGCATCGTTTTGCTGATGGCAAATCAGGGGCTTTTAGAACTGCCGATCTGTTTATATATCATTCTGGGATGCAATATCGGCGCCTGTACCTCCGCGCTGCTGGCTTCCATGGCCGGCAAGAAGGACGCCAAACGCGCTGCGCTGATCCATTTTCTGTTCAATGTCTTTGGTACCCTGATCATGTATGTGATCCTGCGGTTTGGCATGGATTTCGTGGTCGGCCTTCTTTCGCGTATTTCCCGGGATCCGGGCCGTTTCGTGGCCAATGCCCATACTTCCTTTAAGATCTTTCAGGTGCTGGTCCTGTTTCCTTTTTCCGGCTGGCTGGTGCGCCTTACTTACCTGCTGGTGCCGGGCGACGACAGGAAAATCAATTACCGGGAAAATTTCACCCTCAAGTACATAGGGGATAAGGTGGTGTTCAATCCGGCGACGGCCGTGGTGGAGGTCATGAACGAGCTGGACCGTATGGCATCTTTGGCCGGAGAGAACTTAAACCGCGCCATGAACGCGCTGATCACGCTGGATGAAGAGGATATTGAGGAAGTCTATAAGGTGGAAGAAAACATCAACTTCTTAAACCATGCCATTACCGACTATCTGGTGAAGATCAACCAGACGACCCTGCCCATCGAGGACTTGAAGAGTCTGGGCGGACTGTTTCATGTAGTAAATGACATTGAGCGCATCGGCGACCATGCGGAAAACGTGGCCGATGCGGCCAGAAGGCGCAGGGAGACGGGGCTTTCGTTTTCAAAGCCGGCGCTTAAGGAGCTGGGGGAGATGCTGGACATGGTAAATGATATCATCCGTTATGCGATGGAGATCTTTACCACAGGCTCCGAAGCGCATATGACGGATGTGACGCGGCTGGAGGACGCTATCGACGAGAAGGAAAGGGAGCTTCAGGAGCGCCATATCGAACGGTTGAAGCAAAACGAATGTACGCCGGAAGCGGGCATGGTCTTTTCGGATCTGATCTCGGGGCTGGAACGCGTGGCGGATCATGCTACCAATATCGCTTTCGCCATGCGGGAAAAGGACTGACAAAGCTTCCCGGCGGGGCGTCCGGCCCGGGCAGCGCGCTGCCGGGACGGGCGCCCTCATTGTCTTAGCGCTTTCCTGAAAATGACATTGACAAGGGTCCGGCCCTTCTCTATAATATAATTGTTACATATATATTACGAAAAAAGAACGAGTTATTACAACCAAGGGGAAACCGGAATGTCTACGATCAGAAAAGCCGGACTGGCCGTCGCCTTTTTCATACTTTGTACGAGTATGACGGCCCAGGCGGCCTCCGATGAAAATACAGTACATAACGCGGTGCAGTCCGCAGGGATCGGCGTACTCCTGGATGAGACGCCGGACGAAGCGCAATGTCTGGAAGCGGCGCAGAACGCCAGAGAAGAGAGCAAGAAAATATACGGCTATGAAAACCTGGGCATCGCTAACGTCAACGATTATCTGAATGTGCGCAAGACGCCGGACGAAAAAGGCGAACTGGTGGGAAAGATGCCCAAGCACGCAGGCGCGGATGTGCTGGGGGAAGAAAACGGATGGTATCAGATCAGCTCCGGTAAGGTAAGAGGATATGTCAGCGCCGACTATATGCTGACGGGCCCCGAGGCCAGGGAGCTGGCGGATCAGGAGGCGACCCAGATGGCGGTCTGCAATTCCGGCGGCCTGCGCGTGCGGGAGGAGCCGAGCCTGGAAGCACCGGTCATTACCCTTGTGGCAGAGGGAGAGGAGCTGGAAGTCGTAGAGGTGCAGCAGGACTGGGTCGAGATCATGCTGGACGATGAGAAAGCCTACGTCTACGGCGAATATGTGGACGTTTCCAAAAGGCTGGAAAAGGCGGTCACCATGACGGAACTCAAGTACGGGCAGGGAGTGTCGGACGTGCGGGTGGATTTGGTGAATTATGCCAAGCGTTTTCTGGGCAATCCGTATGTGTGGGGCGGCACGAGCCTGACCAAAGGAGCCGACTGCTCCGGCTTTGTGATGAGCGTGTTCAAACAGTTCGGCGTGAGCCTGCCCCATTATTCCGGCAGCCAGGCCGGGAGGGGGACCAAGATTTCCCTGTCGCAGGCCAAGCCGGGAGATCTGGTGTTTTATGCCAAGAACGGCGTGATCAATCATGTGGCGATCTATATCGGCAACGGGCAGGTGATCCATGCCAGCAGCCCGCGCACGGGGATCAAGATCTCCAATGTTTCCTACCGTACCCCTTACTGTGTCAGGAAGATCCTGGACTGAGCCCTTTTGCCGCCGGGACAGATCTTTTGACAAGTTTCCATCTTTTGGTTTACAGGAAAGAATTTCTGTGTTATACTAAACCAGTATGGTTTCAGCCGATGCTCGGGTGCGGGATTCTCCGGCCCATGCCTTAGTATCCGGCGGTCACGCGATCACCCCGGGGTCAGGACTGTTGTCCCGGGAACAGAAAAAGGAGGATTTACCATGATTTCCAAGGAAAAGAAAACTGCGATCATTCAGGAGTATGCGCGCACCGAGGGAGATACCGGTTCGCCGGAAGTGCAGGTCGCCGTTCTGACAGCCAGGATCCAGGAGCTGACGGAGCATCTTAAGAACAACCCGAAGGATCATCATTCCAGAAGAGGGCTGCTGCAGATGGTCGGTCAGAGGAGGGGCCTGCTGGATTACCTGAAGAAGAAGGATATCGAGAGATATCGTTCCCTGATCGAGAAGCTTGGCATCAGAAAGTAACGGACAAGGATGAGGCGGATGGATGGCCGGCGCTGCTGGCCTTTCCGCCTTTCTTCTGTTATCCGGACGATGCTGTAGCGCTGCGCAGACACCTCTGCGCGTATCCAGTGACAGCGGTTTGCTTTCAGCCGGCTCCAAGATCGTTTCCGAGACCACTGACAAGGACACCGGGGCGGGCGTTTTTGTCAGTAGTTTCGGCACTTTCTGGCGGCTGGGGCCAAACCGCCCTATCTATGAAAAGGAGAGAGAAAATGTACAAGACGTTCAAAATGGAGATTGGCGGCCGTACGTTAAGCGTGGATATCGGCCGCGTAGCCGCCCAGGCCAACGGCGCCGCGTTCATGCACTACGGGGATACCACCGTGCTGTCTACGGCGACGGCCAGCGAGAAGCCCAGGGAGGGCATCGACTTTTTCCCGCTTTCGGTGGAATTTGAGGAAAAGCTGTATTCGGTGGGGAAGATCCCCGGCGGGTTCAATAAAAGGGAAGGCAAGGCCAGTGAAAATTCCGTGCTGACCGCCAGGGTCATCGACAGGCCGATGCGTCCCCTGTTTCCCAAGGATTACCGCAATGACGTAACCTTAGACAACCTGGTGCTTTCCGTAGATCCCGCCTGCCGCCCGGAGCTTGTGGCGATGCTGGGTTCCGCGATCGCGACCTGTATTTCCGATATTCCTTTCGACGGCCCCTGCGCCATGACCCAGATCGGCCTGGTGGACGGCGAGTTTATCGTCAACCCCAGCCAGGAGCAGTGGAAGAACGGCGATCTGCAGTTGACGGTGGCTTCTACGGCCCAGAAAGTCATTATGATCGAGGCCGGAGCCAATGAGGTGCCCGAGGCTAAGATGATCGAGGCCATTTATAAGGCTCATGATATCAATCAGGAGATCATCGCCTTTATCAACGGCATCGTCGCGGAAGTCGGCAAACAGAAACATACCTATACGAGCTATGCGGTTCCCGAGGAACTGTTTGCGGCGATAAAGGAGATCGTCCCGCCTGCGGAGATGGAAGAGGCGGTCTTTACCGACGTCAAACAGGTGAGGGAAGAGAACATCCGAAAGATCACCGAGAAGCTGGAGGAAGCCTTCGCCGATAATGAAGAGTGGCTTGCGGTGCTGGGCGACGCGGTATACCAGTACCAGAAAAAGACCGTCCGCAAGATGATCTTAAAGGATCACAAGAGGCCCGATGGGCGCGCCATTAACCAGATCCGCCCGCTGGCAGCGGAGATCGACCTCATCCCCCGCGTACACGGTTCCGCCATGTTCACCCGCGGACAGACCCAGATCTGCAACGTCTGCACGCTGGCTCCTCTGTCCGAGATGCAGCGCATCGACGGCCTGGATGAGAATGAAGTGAATAAGAGATATATGCACCATTATAATTTCCCGTCCTATTCCGTAGGTGAGACGAAGCCTCCCAGGGGGCCGGGACGCCGTGAGATCGGCCATGGCGCGCTGGCGGAAAAGGCCCTGATGCCTGTACTGCCTTCCGATGAAGAGTTCCCTTATGCGATCCGTACCGTATCCGAGACCTTTGAGTCCAACGGTTCCACCTCCCAGGCTTCCGTGTGCGCCTCCACGCTGTCGCTGATGGCGGCCGGCGTGCCCATCAAGAAGCATGTGGCGGGGATTTCCTGCGGCCTGGTGACCGGCGATACGGATGACGATTACATCGTCCTGACCGATATCCAGGGGTTGGAGGACTTCTTTGGAGATATGGACTTTAAGGTGGCCGGCACCCATGACGGCATCACTGCCATCCAGATGGATATCAAGATCCACGGTCTGACGAGACAGATCGTAGAGGAGGCCATCGCCAGGACCAAGGAAGCCAGGGAATACATTATCAACGAGATCCTGGTGCCCTGTATCGCGGCGCCCAGGCCGGAGGTCGGCCCTTATGCGCCCAAGATCATTTCCCTTCAGATCGATCCGGAGAAGATCGGTGAAGTGGTGGGGCAGAGAGGTAAGACGATCAATGAGATCATCGCCCGTACCGGCGTGAAGATCGATATCACCGACGACGGCAAGGTTTCCGTATGCGGGACCGATCCGGAGATGATGCAGAAGGCCGTGGAGATGATCAAGATCATCGTGACCGACTTCGAGGCCGGCCAGATCTTCAAGGGCGTTGTGGTGAGCATCAAGGAGTTCGGCGCGTTCGTAGAATTTGCGCCCGGCAAGGAGGGAATGGTCCACATTTCCAAGATCGCCAAGCAGAGGATCAACCGCGTGGAGGACGTGCTGACGCTGGGCGACAAGGTTACCGTCGTCTGTCTTGGCAAGGACAAGATGGGCCGGATGAGCTTCTCCATGAAAGATGTGGCGCAGGTCTGAGACCTGTCCGGCGGCGTCTGCGGCGGATTTTTTACCCCTGACGCGGACGTCATAATATAAAGGAAAAAGAACGGGCTGTCATACGGAAAAAAACGTATGGCGGCCCGTTTTTATTGAACAAAATTTGTCATTTGCCTTACATATTGTATCTAATTTAGTACAAAACTTTTTTAGTGTGTTAATATAAAATCAGAGAAGATATAACCAGATGCATTTTGGACGACAACGGGGGAATCATTGACATAAGAGAAGGTGTTAGAACAGACTGGGGAGCGTAGACAATGAGAAAAATCGCAATTTGTGACAGCAGTTGCGACACATTGGAGACAATGCGAAGGATACTGGCTGCGCAGTATGGGAAGGAGTTACAAATTGCCACCTATTTGTCAGGGAGGGAATTGCTGCGCGCCTGGCAGAAGGATGAACGCAAAAAGTCGGATATCATTATTCTGGATGTCAGGGCGGAAGAGGATAACGGGATCAGCATTGCCAAACAGGTACAGGAGGTTTTTGGCAATGTGAAGACGATTTTTTCAACGGGAAGCCTGGAATGTGCGGAAGATATTTTTGAGGCGAATCCGGTCTATCTTCTTGCCAAACCGATCAAAAAAGAGAAACTGCTGGAGGCTGTGGACCGCGCCATCGGGCAGATCGAAGAGGGCGAGGCGGCGTCGGTGACGCTGATATCCAAGAGCTTCATCGCCAGGGTCAAGGCGGAGGATATCTGGTATGTGGAGAGCGAAAGGCGCGTTCTCACGGTGCATACGAAGGAAGAGGATATCCGGGTAAATATGAAACTGGGGGATCTGGAAGAGAGGCTTCCGGAGTTTTTTGTGCGTGTGCATCAGAGTTATCTGGTCAATATGAAGCAGATCCGCGTATTCTCGGCCAGGGGCGTGGAGCTGACGGATGGGCGCGTGATCCCGGCCAGCAGGCCCAGGTATGCGAAAGCGAAGGATATTTTCCTTCAGTTTTTGGGCGAGAAAGTGGAAGAATAAAATAAGAAAGACCTTCCGATACTATGTGGGAATAAAACGCTGAAAGCGGCGCCGGGGTATTTTGTACCCGGACATGGTATGGAGGGAACGATATGGAAAATCAGGATGTTTTACAGGCACGGGGAGGCAGGGCGATGTTCGCATGCGGCGGGCAGAGCGTAAAGTTCCCGGTGCCTGTTTTTATTAGGGAGAGCGCTTCGGTAGTGGGGAAAAAGGAGGGACAGGGACCGCTGGCGGAGCTGTTTGATATAGTGGGAGAGGACGACCTCTTCGGATGCAATACCTGGGAGGAGGCGGAAAGCGGCCTGCAGAGGGACGCGCTGCATCTGGCGCTTTCCAAGGCGGGGCTGCATTCCACTGACCTTCGCTATCTGTTCGCCGGAGATCTTTTGGGGCAGAGCATCGCCACGAGCTTTGGGCTGGCGCAGTTTGAAAGGCCGTTGTTTGGCCTGTATGGAGCCTGTTCTACCTGCGGGCTGGCCTTAAGCCTGGGGGCCATGGCAATCTCGGGAGGGTTTGCGGAGTATGTAGGCTGTGTTACCAGCAGCCATTTTGCCAGTGCGGAAAAAGAATTCAGGTTCCCCTTAGGGTACGGAAGCCAGAGGCCCCTGTCCGCCACCTGGACCGTGACGGGCAGCGGAGCTTTCATTTTAAGCGGGAGCCGGGGAAGCAGGTCCCGGGCGGTGATCACCGGTATTACGCCGGGCAGGATCGTGGACTTTGGCGTAAAGGACAGCCTGAATATGGGCAGTTGTATGGCGCCGGCGGCGGCCGGTACGATCCAGCAGAATTTACAGGATTTCGGACGCCGGCCCGAGGACTATGACCGGATCGTCACGGGCGATCTTGGGAGCGTGGGACAGCGGGCGCTTCTGGATCTTTTACTGGAGCGCGGCGTGGATATCTCTGCACAGCACATGGACTGCGGCATCGAGATCTTCGACGCCAAAAAACAGGATACGCATGCGGGCGGGTCCGGCTGCGGCTGCAGCGCTGTGGTGCTGTCCGCCTATATCCTGAAACAGCTGGAGGAGGGAAAATGGAAACGGATCCTGTTTGTCCCCACCGGCGCGCTGCTTTCCAAAACCAGCTACAATGAGGGAAAAACGGTGCCCGGCATTGCCCACGGCGTCGTGATCGAGCATGTGGAATAAGGCGGAAAAAGGGATTTTGGATTGCGTAATCTCCCATAATGTGGTATATAGTGAGAAGAAAGCGAAAGAGAGGGAGGTTGCGTGGTATGGGAAAGGAACAAAAGTATCGGCTCGATACCAGGGAGAACCGGGCGTTCTTGAAGGAGCTGAGAGAAGAGCTTCTGAATTTCGGAAGGCGGTTTCCTTCTTTGGGGGGATCTTCTTACTATCTGGGAGACGACGGCACGCCCTGGACAGAGCGGCCCAGGGAGACCTGGATCACTTCCCGCATGACGCATGTTTACAGCATTGGGCAGATATTGGGATATGAGGACTGCAGGGAGCTGGCCAGGGCCGGCCTGCGGGGGCTGGCCGGGGAACTGCGGGATAAGGAAAACGGAGGCTGGTATGCGGGCCTTGGCGCAGACGGGTCGCCGCTTCCTACCAAGCAATGCTACGCCCACGCCTTTGTCATTCTGGCGGCATCTTCCGCCCTGCTGGCCGGCTGCGAAGGCGCCGGGGAGCTTCTGGAGGACGCCTGCAGGCTCTATGACGAGAAATTCTGGAACGAAGAGGAAGGGTTGTCCTGCGATACCTGGAATACGGAATTTACCGTGCTGGACGATTATCGGGGGCTAAACGCCAATATGCATACCGTGGAGGCCTTTCTGGCGGTGGCGGATGCGGTTTCGGATGAAAAGTACCGGATCCGGGCGGGCAGGATCATCGGCCATGTGCTGGAATGGGCCGAGCAGAATGCCTGGCGGCTGCCGGAGCATTTTTCCAAGGACTGGAAGGTGGATCTGGACTGCAATAAGGAAAAGCCCGATGATCCTTTCAAGCCCTACGGCGCGACGCCCGGACACGGCATCGAGTGGGCCCGGCTGATCGCGCAGTGGGCGGTATCCTCCTGTGCGCCGGATTCCGAAGAACTTTCAAAATATCTGGACGCCGCGCAAAAGCTGTACCGCAGGGCCGTTTCCGACGCCTGGAACTGCGACGGCGCGCCGGGGATCGTCTACACGACGGACTGGGACGGGAAGCCCGTGGTTCACGACCGGATGCACTGGACGCTGGCGGAAGCCATCAATACCTCCGCTGTCCTTTACCGGCTGTGCGGCGACGAGGCCTGCGCGCGGGATTACGCCGCTTTTATGGAGTATCTGGACACCGTGGTGCGCGATCCCGTAAACGGTTCCTGGTTCCATCAACTGAATGAGAAGAACGAGCTTATGGGCACGGTCTGGCCGGGCAAATCGGATCTGTACCACGCGTTTCAGGCGACGCTGATCCCTTACAACCTGCAGGCGGGAGTGTCCATTGCGGCGGCCTGCAAAAAGGGCACGTTGGCACTTTGAGCCCGGCCGGGCGGCTGCCCTGCCCGGATTTTACGGGGAAACGGCGTATTTTTTAAAAACACGATAAAGCGGGAACACAGGAAAGGGGTAACGATTATGGAAATGACATTGCGGTGGTACGGCAGTAAATTCGATACGGTGACGCTGAAACAGATCCGTCAGATTCCGGGGGTAACGGGCGTCATCACGACCCTCTACGACATACCGGCGGGGGAAACCTGGAGCCGGGAGCGGATCCGGGCGCTGAAGGAGGAAGTGGAGGCGGCCGGGATGCATATCGCCGGGATCGAGAGCGTCAATGTCCACGACGCCATCAAGATCGGCTCGCCGGAGCGGGAACAGTATATCGATCATTACATAGAAACGCTGGAAAATCTGGGAAAAGAAGATATTCATCTGGTCTGCTACAACTTTATGCCGGTGTTCGACTGGACCAGGACCGAGCTGGCCAGGGTGCGTCCCGACGGCTCTACGGTACTGGCCTATACCCAGGAGGCGGTGGACGCCCTGGATCCGGAAAAGATGTTTTCCTCCATCGCCGGGGATACCAACGGAACGGTCATGCCCGGCTGGGAGCCGGAGCGCATGGCCCATGTGAAGGAGCTTTTTGAGCTTTATAAGGATGTGGACGAGGAAAAGCTGTTCGCAAACCTGAAGTATTTCCTGGAGAGGATCATGCCGGTCTGCAACGAATACGATATCAAAATGGCCATCCATCCGGACGATCCGGCCTGGAGCGTGTTCGGCCTGCCGCGCATCATCATCAATAAGAAAAACATCCAGCGGATGATGAAGATGGTGGACGACCCCCACAACGGCGTGACATTCTGCTCCGGTTCCTACGGGACGAATCTGGAGAACGACCTGCCGGATATGATCCGTTCCCTGAAGGGCAGGATCCATTTCGCCCATGTGCGGAACTTAAAATTTATCAGCCCCACCAATTTCGAGGAATCGGCCCATCTGTCTGCAGACGGCACCTTCGATATGTACGTGATCATGAAGGCGCTGTACGAGATCAGGTTCGACGGCCCCATCCGCCCCGACCACGGG
>X22_European_Rabbit__coassemble_305_pt1 | contig 10011 bp, 10 predicted proteins | sample X22_European_Rabbit__metabat2_low_PE_003 | metagenome-assembled genome bin X22_European_Rabbit
ATTGTCGATCCTTGTCCTGCCGTCACTGCTTGCGGCACAACTTTTGTGGAAAGGGGCACAGACTGTTTTCCTGCTAAAGAGCGCGGCGGTTTCTATGTTCTTTGGCGGCCTTTTGCTGCTGATTTTGTGCCGAAGAAAACTCATCGCGCTTTATCAGCGTCAGGATTAAAGCGAAAGGTCCCGGGGAGAAGAAATGGCGTCTCAAACTTTTTTTCATTCTCAGGGGCCCAAAAACGGTATTATCCGACAGACCCTTAAATTATACAAAGCTGCTTCCAAAGCTCAATCTGTCCCGGTTTCCCGCCGCCCTTTTTCCAAAACTTCGCGGCACATCCTGACCGGTTCCCCGGAGGCGATCCTGTCCTCGACGATCTGCCTGATGGCCGTACACCAGCGATACGTTGCGGGAATATCGGCGCACAGGTCTTTTAAAATCTGATCCCCTTCCGACAGGGCCGCCTCGTATTGCTCCTTTGAAATATCGCCCGATAAGTAGGCGGCATCCAATTCATCACGGTCGTCAACTTTTATATCTCCCTCGGGAGTGAAGATCACATCCAGATAGTTATCGATATAAACGGCAATTCCATATTCGTCATATTCGATCCCGTCCGTCACGTCCACATACCATATGGAGGGCTGATACCTGCCGTCCATGGCGGCAGGATACCGTTTTCTCTCTGCGTCATGTGTGCCGTCCGGAAAGTATTTGATCGTGATGACCCTGTTTGTATGATCCGGAACCAGCTCCAACCAGGTCATTCCGGCACCGGTCACCTGGATCCTTCCCGCTTTCGGCGTGGCCCAATAATTGTTTTCCCCATCCGTCAGCCTGATCAGGCAGGCCAGCCCATGGAAACATTCCTCATCGATCCGCATCTGATAGTATGGATAATATTGAAATCCCCAGCCGTCCCTGTTCAGCCTTTTGTGCTTCATTCCATCTTCCTTTCGGTTGAAGGCAAAAAAATTTCACCCCTGTAGTTTTGCGATCCGCGTGATAAGGAAATTATACCATGCAAAAAAAATGTTTTCTACCATGGCCCGCCGTTATTTTGTTGTTTGTTGTCAGGAAATATGGAAGCCTTTCGTTTTAGGGTATGGAATTTTGGCGCGGAAAATGATATACTTATACAAATATTGGTTTGACGGCGGCGGGGAAATGCCGCCTGCAGCGGATACAGGAGCGGATATGAAGAAAAAAAGAATCAGACTGAAGGGAAGGCTGAGGATTTATATGCAGACCTCCCTTTACCTGGGAGTCCTTTTGCTGATCGTAAATATGGGAATTTATTTTCTGGATATCAGGGCAGGCCTTTTGCTGTCCGGGTTCCTGGTTCTGTATTTTGGGCTGATCCTTCTGCTGATGTTTTACAACCGTCCCGTCATTATCAATGAACTGGTGAGTTTTGCCACCCAGTACGGTCAGATCCAGAAGACGCTTTTGCGGGACATGGCGATCCCTTATGCGCTGCTGGACGAGGACGGCAGGGTCATATGGAGCAATATCGCTTTCCGGAGCGCGATCCACAGTGAAAAAGGCTTTTCCAAATCCATTACCTATGTGTTTCCTACGATCACCAGGGACAAGCTGCCCCAGGGGGATCAGGAGGCGGAGATCGAGATTTCCTTTGAGGACAGCGAATATATTGCGCATATTACCAGGGTTTCCCTGCGCGGCATGGCGGAGGATAGCGATATTATAGGGGATGAGGAGTATGACGGCTGCCTGTATGCGGTCTATCTCTACGATGAGACGGCCTTAAAGATCGCGCTGCGGGAGAACGACTCCCAATCCCTGGCGGTAGGGTTGATTTATCTGGACAATTACGAAGAGGCCTTGGCCAGCGTGGAAGAGGTGCGGCGTTCCCTGCTGACCGCGCTGATCGACAGGAAGGTGAATAAATATGTTTCCGCCTTTGATGGGATCTGCCAGAAGATTGAGAAGGATAAATACCTGATCATACTGAAAAAAAGGGCTGTGATCCAGATGCAGGAGCAGCGGTTTGATCTGCTGGAGGACGTTAAGACAGTCAATATCGGCAATGAAATGGCGGTGACCATTAGCATCGGTATCGGGCTGGATGGCCTGGTCTATGCGCAGAACCATGAATTTGCCCGCACGGCCATTGACCTGGCCCTGGGCAGGGGCGGCGACCAGGCCGTGGTAAAGACGCCGGACCGCATTAATTACTATGGTGGGAAGAGCCAGCAGGTGGAGAAGAATACCCGCGTCAAGGCCCGTGTCAAGGCCCATGCCCTGCGGGAGATCATCACCAGCAAGGATCATGTCCTGATCATGGGACATGCCAACGGGGATGTGGACAGCTTCGGCGCAGCCGTTGGCATTTACCGGATTTCCCGGACGCTGGAGCGGCGGGCCCAGATCGTTTTGAACGACGTATCCACATCCCTGCAGCCCCTGGTCGACCTGTTTCGGAATAACCCGGAGTATGAAAGCGACATGTTGATCAACAGCGCCCAGGCGATCGAGAGCGCGGGATCCAATACGGTCCTGGTGGTAGTGGATGTCAATAAGCCGTCCATCACGGAATGCCCGGAGCTTTTGCGGATCTGCAAATCCATTGTGGTGCTGGATCACCACAGGGCGGGGACGGAGACGATCGAGAACGCCACGCTTTCCTATGTGGAGACTTACGCCTCCTCGGCCTGTGAGATGGTTTCCGAGATCCTGCAGTATATCAGCGACGGGCTGCGGATCCGGAGCGAGGAAGCGGACAGTATGTACGCCGGCATGGTGATCGATACCAATAACTTTGTATCCAAGACCGGCGTGCGCACCTTTGAAGCGGCGGCATTTTTGCGCAGGAACGGGGCGGATGTGACCCGGGTGCGCAAGCTTTTCCGTGAGAATGCGCTGGAATATAAGGCCAGGGCGGACGCGGTAAGCCGTGCGGAGATCTACCGGGGTTCCTATGCGATCTCGGAATGCCGGGGCGATGGCGTTTTAAGCCCTACCGTTTTAGGCGCGCAGGCGGCGAATGAATTGCTGAACATCCGGGGCGTGAAGGCCAGCTTTGTGCTGACGGATTATCATGGGAAGATCTTTTTCTCCGCCAGATCCATAGACGAGGTCAACGTGCAGGTCATCATGGAGCGGATGGGCGGCGGCGGACATTTGAACATGGCGGGCTGTCAGATGGAGAACGCTACGATCGAAGAAGGAATAGCGGCGTTGAAACGCACATTGGATAAAATGATCGAGGAAGGTGAAATATCATGAAGGTAATTTTATTGGAAGACGTAAAGGCATTGGGAAAAAAGGGCCAGGTCGTAGAGATCAGCGACGGCTACGCAAAAAATTTTATCCTTAAGAAAAAAATGGGGGTCGAGGCTACCAACGCCAACATGAACGATCTGAAACTACAGAAGGCGCGGGCGGAGAAGCTGGCAAAGGAGCAGTTGGAAGCGGCGGAGAAGCTGGCGGCTGCCCTGGAGGATAAGTCCGTTACCGTTGCGATCAGGGCCGGCAGCAACGGTAAAGCCTTCGGTTCCGTATCCAGCAAGGAGATCGCGGCTGCCTATAAGGAGCAGTGGAGTCTGGATATCGACAAGAAAAAGATCCAGCTTGCAGAGCCGATCAAGACCTTTGGGGATCATGAGGTCGCAGTGAAGCTGCATCCTCAGGTGACGGGCAAACTCAAAGTGAAAGTACAGGAAGCATAACCGGGAAGGAAACGGAAGATGGCAGCAGAGGAGGCTATTTTAAAAAGGGTACTCCCGCATAGCATAGAGGCCGAACAGTCGGTGATCGGTTCCATGATCCTGGACCGGGAGGCCATTGTGATCGCATCGGAGCTTATTACGGAAGAGGATTTCTATAATAAGCAGTATAGCGTATTGTTTTCTTCCATGGTGGAGTTAAACGATGCCGGCCGGCCGGTGGATCTCGTTACCCTCCAGGACAAGCTCAGGGAAAAGGATGTCCCGCCGGAGGTTTCCAGTCCGGAATTTATCCGGGATCTGATCACGGCGGTCCCGACTTCGGCGAACATCCGTTATTACGCGAATATCGTAGCGGAGAAATCCACGCTGCGCAGGCTCATCCGGCTCAACGAAGAGATCGCCAATACCTGTTATGCGGGAAACGAGCCGTTGGAGCAGATCCTGGAATCTACGGAAAAAAAAGTATTCGATCTGGTGCAGCGCAGGAATACAGGCGATTTTGTCCCGATCCGTCAGATCGTAATGGAAGCGATGGACAGGATCGAAAAGGCATCCAAGGCCAAAGGGAATGTGACGGGGGTGGCGACAGGCTTTATCGATCTGGACTATAAGACCGCCGGGTTCCAGCCGTCCGACCTGATCCTGATTGCGGCCAGGCCGTCCATGGGCAAGACGGCGTTTGTTTTGAATATTGCGGAACATGTGGCGTTTAAACAGAAGCAGACCGTGGCCATGTTCAGCCTGGAAATGAGCCGGGAGCAGTTTGTGAACCGTCTTTTTTCCATGGAGGCCAGGGTGGATTCCCAGCATATCCGCACGGGGAACTTAAGCGACGCCGAGTGGGAGAGCCTGATCGAAAGCGCCGGCATCATTGGAAAATCGAACCTGATCATCGACGATACGCCGGGGATTTCCATTGCAGAGCTGCGTTCCAAATGCAGAAAATATAAGCTGGAGTACGATCTGAAAATGGTGGTCATCGACTATCTGCAGTTGATGAGCGGCAGCGGAGGCCGGAACAGCGATTCCCGGCAGCAGGAGATTTCGGAGATTTCCCGTTCTCTCAAAGCGCTGGCCAGGGAACTCCAGGTGCCGGTGGTGGCGCTGTCCCAGCTTTCCCGGGCGGTGGAGCAGCGGCCGGAGCATCGCCCTATGCTTTCCGATCTGCGGGAATCCGGCGCCATAGAACAGGATGCCGATGTGGTCATGTTTTTATACAGGGACGATTACTATAATCCTGACACGGAAAAGAAAGGGATCATGGAAGTCATTCTGGCGAAGCAGAGGAACGGCCCGATCGGTACAGTGGAACTGGTGTGGCTGCCGGATTACACGAAATTTGCAAATCTGCAGAGATAGAGGGGACAGGCCCCGCTGAAAATACAAAAGAAAAACAGACAAGGTGCGTTCCGAAAAGGGCGCACCTTGTCTGTCCATGAAATATGTTTTTCAACAGCGCCCCACAGCGGGCGCCGGAGATCCCTCTTCCCGTCTAAAGAGAAGGGCCGTATGTGTCAGCCTTCGGAAATCGCGCCGACAGGGCAGGTCCCCGCACAGGAACCGCAGTCGATGCACATGCCGGGATCGATCTCGAACTTGCCGTCGCCCATGCTGATCGCGCCGACAGGGCAGACCCCTTCGCAGGAACCGCAGGCAACACAGGAATCGCCGATTACATATGCCATAATGATATCCTCCTTAAAAGATAAATGTAGTTAATTTGTATTTTAATATAAAATCGAAGAATGTACAAGTGTTAATTGCACCCAATGGTGCAGCCGGCTGCGTCCAATGGCAGCCGGTCATTGTTTCGCTTCCAGTCCCTTTCGGCGGTCGCGCAGCCCTTCCACGACATGCTTTTTCAGTTCAATGGCCGTATCGGCGTTCATGGCGGGCAGGCCCTTGAGCCTATAATCCATGCCGAGTTTTTCGTATTTTACCTTGCCCATGGTGTGATAGGGAAGGATGTCCAGGGCCTTGAGGTTGGAAAACTGTCCGATGAAGTAGCCGAGCCGGTAGAGATAGACGGGATCGTCCGTCAGGGTGGGCACTACCACATGGCGGATCCACATATCCACCTTTTTTTCATCCAGATAATGGCAGAAGGCCAGGATGCCGTCGTTTGGCTGTGAAGTCAGTTCCCTGTGCTTGACCGGATCGATATGCTTGATATCCAGCATGACCAGATCCGTCAGCTCCATCAGGCGGTTCAGTTTTTTGAGCCAGTCCGGATTGCCGTCCGGGTGGAAGGCAATGCCGGAAGTATCGATGCAGGTATGCACCTGATCCTTTTTGGCCAGCGTAAACAGGTCGATCAGAAAATCCACCTGCATTAGCGGTTCGCCGCCCGTGACGGTGATGCCGCCGCCTTTGTAAAAGCTTTGGTTGCGTTTGTACTGTTCATAGATCTCTGCAGGTTCCATCAGCGTGCCGCCGTCCATGGGCCAGGTGTCCGGGTTATGGCAATAGGCGCACCGCATGGGGCAGCCCTGTACGAAGACCACGAAACGCACGCCGGGGCCGTCGACGGTGCCGAAGCTTTCGAGGGAATGTATTCTGCCTTTCATGTGACAAGTCCTCCGTTCTTTTTAAATCCCGCAAAAGGAATTGTTTTTCTTATGGACAGTATACTATTTCCCATGTAAAAATGCAACGCCGGAAAGCGCCCGCGTATCGCTTTGCAAATGGCGCAGCCGCACCGCTGCAGCAGGCAAAGATTTTTTTGGCATAGGTTGTCAGAAAGAAAGGAATGTATTATACTAAGAACCGGATGAAGGAGCCCAAAAGGAGGTGAGCCATATGGCCAAGTTTTCAAAGGATATGACGATCGGGGAAGCGCTGCAGGTGGATATTAACGCCGCACCTGTCCTGATGGAGATCGGGATGCACTGTCTCGGCTGCCCTTCCGCTCAGGGAGAGACGCTGGAGGAGGCCGCCATGGTGCATGGGATCCCCGTGGAGGAGCTGATGGAAAAGCTCAACGCGATCTGAGCAGGAAGGCGCGTTCATAAGGCAACGTATGTTTTTACCATAGAAGGGGCAGATCAGAGGATCTGTCCCTTTTATGGTGCGCGTAAGGCGCAGACAGAAAATGAAAAACGGATGAAACCTTCCCCCCTCCCCCTTATTTTGTGCCCTGTTTTTAGTCTGAAAAAATACCCAATAAAACAAAAAATAATTTGGCAAAATTCACAAAATGTATATTGGAAAATGTGAAGTGTATAGAAAAAAGTACACCGCACACACTTGACCTTGGACGGGCGGTAACTTATAATAAAACTAAGGATTGGCGCAGTATCCTGCCGTATGACCGGCAGTGCATTTCAGACGCTGCGCCCTGTAACGATCCACAATATTTTTTACAGGAGGCTTACCAAAATGAGACCAGAATGGACAGGTTTTGTAGGCAACAAATGGGACAAAGAAGTCAATGTCCGTGACTTCATCCAGAAGAACTACGAGCCCTATGAAGGCGACGATGCTTTCCTTGCCCCGCCTACACAGAACACGAAAGACCTGTGGAATCAGGTACTGGAGCTGCAGAAGAAAGAGCGTGAGGCCGGCGGCGTCCTCGATATGGACACCAAGGTCATTTCCACGATCACCTCTCATGGCCCGGGCTATCTGGACAAGAGCAAAGAGACGATCGTAGGTTTCCAGACAGACGCGCCTTTTAAGCGTTCCCTGCAGCCTTACGGCGGTATCCGCATGGCAGAGAAGGCCTGCGCGGATAACGGCTACACGGTGGACCCGGAGATTTCCGAGTTCTTCAACACCCACAGGAAAACACACAATGCAGGCTGCTTCGATGCTTACAATCCGGAGATGCGTGCCTGCCGTTCTTCCCATATCATTACCGGTCTGCCGGACGCTTACGGCCGCGGCCGTATCATCGGCGACTACAGGCGTATTGCCCTGTACGGCATTGACAGGCTGATCGAGGATAAGGAAGAGCAGAAAGCTTCTACCGGCCGCGTGATGACCGACGACGTGATCCGTCTCCGTGAGGAGATCTCCGAGCAGATCAAGGCGTTAAAGGATATGAAGGTTATGGCTGCTTCCTACGGCTGCGATATTTCCAAACCCGCCGTTAACGTAAAAGAAGCGATCCAGTGGACCTATTTCGGATATCTGTGCGCGGTGAAGGAGCAGGACGGTGCGGCCATGTCCCTTGGACGTACTTCCACTTTCCTTGACATTTATGCGCAGAGAGACCTGGCTAACGGCACCTTTACCGAGGAGCAGATCCAGGAGTTTGTCGATCACTTCATCATGAAGCTGCGCTGCATCAAGTTTGCCCGTACTCCTGAGTACAACCAGATCTTCGCCGGCGATCCCGTGTGGGTAACCGAGTCTCTGGGCGGCATGGGCGTTGACGGTCGTCCGATGGTGACGAAGATGAGCTTCCGTTACCTGCACACGCTGACCAACCTGGGCCCCGCTCCGGAACCCAACCTGACCGTGCTGTGGTCCACCAGGCTGCCTGAGAACTGGAAGAAATACTGCGCGAAGATGTCCATCCAGACTTCTTCCATCCAGTATGAGAACGATGACCTGATGCGTCCTGTTCATGGCGACGATTACGGCATCGCATGCTGCGTATCCTCCATGGTGATCGGTAAGGAAATGCAGTTCTTCGGCGCCCGCGCGAACCTGGCAAAGTGCCTGCTTTACGCGCTCAACGGCGGCATAGACGAAGTGACCAAGAAGCAGGTCGGCCCGAAGTACCGCCCTGTGACCGGTGATGTGCTGGATTACGACGATGTAATGAGCAAGTTCATAGATATGATGGAATGGCAGGCTGACGTATATGTCAATACCCTGAACATCATCCACTATATGCATGACAAGTACTGCTATGAGAGAGCCGAGATGGCGCTGCATGACAGGGACGTGAAGAGATATTTCGCGACCGGCGTTGCGGGCCTGTCCATCGTGGCGGATTCCCTTTCCGCTATCAAGTATGCCAAGGTAGAAGTGGTTCGCGATGAGGACGGCGTGATCGTAGACTTCAAGACCACCGGCGACTTCCCGAAATACGGCAACGATGATGACCGCGTGGACGAGATCGCACAGGAGATCGTACACAAGTTCATGACCGCTATCAGAAGACATCACACCTACAGGAACGGTATCCCTACCACCTCCATCCTGACCATTACCTCCAACGTGACCTACGGTAAGGCCACCGGTAATACGCCTGATGGACGTAGAAAAGGACAGCCTTTCGCTCCCGGTGCGAACCCGATGCATGGACGTGACACTCACGGCGCCATCGCTTCCCTGTCTTCCGTCTCCAAACTGCCTTTCAAGGATGCGCAGGACGGTATCTCCAATACCTTCACCATCATCCCCGGCGCGCTGGGCAAAGAAGACAAGATCTTCTCCGGCGACCTTGAAGTTGATCTTGATCTGAAATAACAGGGAAACGGATTATGAATGAAAAAGAAATGATCGACGATCTCGTCAAAATGCTTGACGCCGGAATGGCGCAGGGTACGGGCCATGTGAACGTGGACTGTGACGACGGGAAAACGTCAAAAGAAGTGCAGACCCTTGGATGCACGGATTGTTCCAGGACTCCACTGGCATGCAGCGTCCCTACGTTGCACCAGGGACTGGACGATTATGAGTAAGCAGAACTTTTGCGGACAGCCGGGCCGGTGATCCGGCCCCGGCGTTTCCAGCAAAGAGATAGCGGAGGATTTTTGATCCGTACCGCGCATAATATAAGAAAAAGAGGAGGAAATTACCATGGCTGAAAATCATGCACAGGTAGATAACCTGGTATCTTTACTGGATGGCTATGCAACCAAAGGCGGCCATCACCTTAATGTTAACGTGCTGAACAGAGACACGCTTCTGGATGCGCAGAAACATCCTGAGAAGTATCCTCAGTTGACCATCCGTGTTTCCGGCTATGCCGTAAACTTCATCAAGCTGACTCCCGAGCAGCAGGCGGACGTTATCTCCAGAACCTTCCATGAGAGCATCTGACCTACCAGCAGGCAGCGTGTAAAACAAGATAAAAAGCCCCGGCGGAAGCTTGCTTCCGACCGGGGCTTTTTATCTTGTTTTAGATGGGGCGTGCGCCCCATCACCGAGTAAAGTGGCCGAAGGCCAAGCCTGCGAAACAGGCGGCTTCACGAGGTGAGCGCTGCCGTATGGAGTGGCGTTATATAGGTGAGCGCTGCCGTACGGAGCGACGCTGCATGGAGTGACGCCGGAAAAGTAAAGCCCCCGGACGGAAGCTTGCTTCCGACCGGGGCTTTTTATCGTGCGCCCGGCGGCGCACGTTTCTAACGGGTGAAAGTCCCGAATCCG
>X22_European_Rabbit__coassemble_308_pt1 | contig 9911 bp, 5 predicted proteins | sample X22_European_Rabbit__metabat2_low_PE_003 | metagenome-assembled genome bin X22_European_Rabbit
GAGATCAACTACGATTTCAACGCGCCCCTGCGGCAGTACGGTACGATTTCAGACGCCTATCGGGAGATCAGGCTGCTGGCCTGTTTCCTGAAGGATTTCGGGGAAGATCTGGCGGCTTTGCCCGCTGTGATCCGTCCGGCGGATGTTCGGCCCGACGATCTTCACACGCTGCGGTGCGCCTGCCGGCACGACGGGACCCACGGCTATGTCTTTTTTAACAACTATCAGCGGTTGTATCCGATGGAACGCCACGAAAACGTGGAGCTGGAGGGAATCTGCGAGGGCGGGCCGGTCCGCTTCCCGCCGATGGAGATAGAGGATGGCAGGTATGGATTTTTCCCCTACCGGATGCGGCTGGGGGATACCGTCCTGCGCTCCGCCCTGGCGACGCCTCTGTGCCGCCTGCAGGGAAGGGAAGGAGACTGGTGGGTTTTCTACGGAGATTGGGATCCTCAGTTTTGCTGGGAAGGAAAGGCGCAGGAAAGAATCCTGCATCTGTCCCGCAAAGATGCGTTAAACGCCTGTAAAACAGGGCCCTTTGGGACAGATCCGCAGGAATATCTGCTTCTGTCGGAGAATTTCGTCTGGGAGGAAAACGGCCGGGTCTTTGTCACGGGCGGCCCTCACACCTCCGTCCGCGCGTTTCCAGCCCTGCCGGTAGAAAGGCTCCCCGGTTTTGTAAAGAGCGGCGAAGAGGGCCGGTTTACGGTATATGAGCGGATCGTGGAAGAGGATGGGGCCAGGGCAGAGGTGAGGCCGGTCTGCAATGACGGCGAAAAAGCGGTGTACGAGATCACAATTTCTTATGCCGAAAGCCTGCGGGGGGCTGAAAGAAACGGCCTGCCGGCAGAGGGCCGGGATACGCTGCTGTGTCTTTCCTATGCGGGGGACAGGATGGCGGTGTATCTGGGGGAAACCAAGATCAACGATCATTTTTACACGGGGCAGGTGGTGCCCCTCAGCCTGCGGTATTTCGATTTCCCCCAAAAGCTGCGGGTGGAGGTCGAGCCGCTTTTGGAGGGCGCGCCGGTTTATCTGGAAAAGTATCCGGCCTTTGAAAACGGCGCGGCCTGCCGGCTGGAAAAGATCCGGGTGCAGGAGCTTTACTGGTAAGGAGAGGGTTTTACAGGCAAAACGCCTTTGATTTCAAAGCGCCGGACGAAAAACGCACGGCGTGGCAGCGCAGAAAGGAGAAGGGAAAATGCGCGTACAAAATCTGGACAGGGGATGGGGGTTCGGCCCCGGCAGGACGGACGCCTTCGTGCGCCTGCAGGGCACGGATAAGGACAGGATCGTGGATCTGCCCCACGATTACATGATCGAAAACGAGGTGAGCGCCGACGCGCCCGCCGGCAGCGCCAGCGGATTTTATAACGCGGGGGTGGCCCATTACCGCAAGTCGGTCTTTATCCCGAAGGAGTGGGAGCAGGACCGGGCCTGGATCCGGTTTGACGGCGTTATGATGAACGCCACGCTGGACGTCAACGGCGGCAGGGCCGCGCTGCATCACTACGGCTATACGCCCTTCTGCGTGGATATCACGCCGTATCTGTTTTTTGGACAGGAAAACAGTCTGGTGATCATCGTCAATCCCACGATGCAGCCCAACAGCCGCTGGTATTCCGGGGCGGGGATCTTCCGCAGCGTGGAGCTGATCCATGTTCCCATGGTGCATGTGGCCTGCGACGGGATCTATGGCGTCACCGAGCGGATCGTATACGGAGAGGGCAAAGAGGCCCAAACCGCCCTGATCCGGGTGCGGGTGAAGGTGGAGAACAGCACCATCCAGGATCACATGGCGGCGGTGGAGGTTTCTCTCATCGACGACCGGACGGGGGAATGTGCGCTGTCCCGGCGTACCAGGATCCAGGTGGACGCGGGCTGTAAGCAGGACGCCTATCTGACCCTGACGTTGGATCATCCGAAGCTCTGGAGCGCCGAGACGCCGGCGCTTTACCGGCTGGAAGCCAGGGTGACGGATCTGGGCCTTTATAAGACCCATTTCGTGGAGTCTGCCGAAAAGACCGTGGATACGGACAGCGTGCTGTTTGGCATCCGGACGGTGACGGCAGATGTGAAAAACGGCCTGTTGGTCAACGAAAAGAGCGTGAAGCTCAAGGGCGGCTGTGTCCATCACGACAACGGCCTGCTGGGGGCGGCGTCCTTTTATGACGCGGAGGTGCGTCGCATTTCAAAGATGAAGGAAGTGGGCTTTAACGCCATCCGCACCACCCACAACCCGCCCTCCAGGGTATTGCTGGAGGTCTGCGACCGGCTGGGGATGTATGTGTTTGCCGAGGCGTTTGACGCCTGGGGCATGGCCAAGCAGCCCGGCGATTATAATCAGTATTTCGATACGGACTGGGAAAAGGATCTGGAGGCCTTTGTCCGCAGGGACCGCAATCACCCGTCCATCCTGCTCTGGTCTACGGGAAATGAGATCTCCGAACGCGGCGGCTTAAATCACGGTTATACGCTGGCGGCGAAGCTGGCAGAGAAGATCAAAAGCCTGGACGGCCGTCCGGTGAGCAACGGGATCTGTTCTTTCTGGTGCGGGCTGGACGACGAGACGGCGGAGAAGTATCTGCAGGGCGCTTCCTCCCAGCAGCAAAACGACGACAAGGGCAGCGAGGATCTGACCTGGGAGACGCTGACCGAGCCTTTTACCAACGGGCTGGACATTGTGGGCTACAATTATATGGAAGACCGGTATCCCCAGGATCATGAGATGTTCCCGGAGCGGATCATCTTAGGATCGGAGAATTTCCCCAAGGAGATCGGAAAACGCTGGCCCATGGTGGAGCGCACGCCATATGTGATCGGCGACTTTACCTGGACAGCGGTGGATTATATCGGCGAGGCGGGCATCGGCAAATCCTTCTTTTTAGACCCGAAGGAGGGGCTGGACAAAGGGGCCATTTCGCCGCATATCACCCATTTTCCCTATCGGCTGGCCGATGATGCGGATATCGATATCAACGGTACGATCCTGCCCCAGGGGCATTACCGCAGCGTGGTATTCGGCTCGGAGGAGACCTGGCTGTTTTCCTATGCGCCGTCGGAGTTTGGAAAAGAGCAGTATATCAGCCGCTGGGGCTTTACGCCCTGTCAGAGAAGCTGGACCTATCCCGGCCAGGAGGGCAGGCCCGTCAGCGCGGTGGTCTTTTCCCGGGCCCAGGAGGTGGCGCTTTATGTAAATGGCAGGCTTCTGGGCAAAAAGAAACAGGGGGAGACCATGGCCGCCGAAGAACTGCCCCTTTCCTTCGTCTTTGATCTGACCTATGAGCCGGGGGAACTGACGGCGGTCAGTTATACGGACGGACGGGAAGTGTCCCGGGACCGGATGGTCACGGCAGGGGAGCCCTGTTGCCTGAGGCTGGTCAGCGACCGGCAAAAGCTGACGGCGGACGGCCACAGCCTGGCCTATGTGGAAGTGGAAGTGACGGACAGCCAGGGCAGGCTGGTGCCGGACGCAGAGTTTTTACTGACGGCCTGCGCAAAAGGGGCGGCGCATCTGGCGGGGTTTGGTTCCGCTGCGCCGATCACTACGGAAAACTATACGGCGGGCGCTTTTACCACCTACCGGGGGCGCTGTTGTGCGATCCTGCGTAGCAGCTATGAGGCCGGACAGGCGACCCTGACCGTGACGAGTCCGAAGCTGGGCAGCGCGCAGCTTACCCTGGCCGTGGAGTGACGGATCAGAAGGAGGGATACGGGATGGATTTGTCTCATGTCAAAAATACCCGGGACGCCAATGAACTGACCAGGGCCTATCTGGACAGTCTGCTGGTGGAGGCCCGTTATCTGGACAGCGCGGTGCCGGATACCAGCCTCTCGCTCTACGGGCGTACCTTTGCAACGCCGATTATGACCGCCGCCTTTTCCCATCTGGACAACGTCCGGGAAAACGGGATGGCGCTGATGGCAGAAGGCTCGAAAAAAGCAGGCGCCTGCAACTGGGCCGGGATGGGGGAGGAAGCAGAGCTGGAAAGGATCCTGGCCACCGGCGCGGCCACGGTCAAGATCGTAAAACCCTATGCGGACCGCAAACTCGTCTTTCGCCGTCTGGAACACGCGTACCGGGCCGGGGCCCTGGCGGTGGGAATGGATATCGACCACAGCTTCGACCACAGGGGGCAGCCGGACGTGATCGGCGATACGGCCATGGCGTCGGTTTCTTTGGAGGAACTGAAGGAATTTGTGCAGGCGACGCCCCTTCCCTTTGTGGTCAAGGGGGTGCTGAGCGTGCAGGACGCGATAAAATGCGTCCAGGCCGGCGTGCGGGGGATCCTGATCTCCCATCATCACGGGATCCTGCCTTATGCCGTGCCGCCGCTGATGGCGCTGCCTGCGATCCGAAAGGAGGTGGGGGACGGTCTGGATCTGTTCGTGGACTGTTCCATCGATACGGGCTGCGACGCCTTTAAGGCGCTGGCCCTGGGGGCGAAGGCCGTCTGTGTGGGAAGGGCCGTGCTGCCGTCTTTGGGAAAAGACGGGGCTGATGGCGTGGCTGAATATCTCAAAAAGATGACGGAAGAGCTGGCGGGGATGATGGCCAGGACCGCCTCCCGGGATCTGGCGCATATCGGGCCGGGACTTTTGTGGAACGCCGCCGCAGAACGGCCCCTTTGAGGGCCGTTTTTCGCTCATAAAAAGTTGCTTTACAAAAACAGCAAAAACTGATAAAGTAATGGCAAGGATTAAGTTGTGGCAGCTAGTAAAAATTGTGTAGTATATGGACATATAGAGTAGAATATTCTGGCATCTTGTATAAGAAATAGGCGTTTATAGCTGGTGTTTGGAGGGTTTTATGAAAAATTCTACTAAAAAGATCGTCGCAGGCGTTGTCATCGTGGCAGTGGTAGCTCTTTTTGCCTTTTTTGTCCTGCGCGACGATGTGGAGAACTTCAGCGACAAATACGCGGGAGCGGACCTCACCAAAGATGTGGAAGGCATGGAGAGGTCAGGGACCTACACCGGGTATTTGAATGACCATGAGGGGGCCGCATACCCCGGCCAGGGCGTGGACATCGATCTGTTCGGCTATACCGACGCCCAGGACGTGGAAGTTTATGAGGATTATGAGGGCGAGGCGAAAGCCCTCTTTACTGCGTCCGGCTCTACTGTCACCTGGCAGGTAGAGGTGCCCGAGAGCGGTTTTTATAATCTGTATATGGAATATCTGGCGCCGGAATCCAGAGGCGTGCCGGCGGAGCGTTCCGTCTATATCAACGGCGAGCTTCCCTTTGACGGGGCCAATAATATCACCTTCACCAGGATCTGGCAGGACGGCGGAGCAGTCAAGGTCGACAACCAGGGCAACGAGATCCGTCCCGTCCAGGTGGAGTCCTTCCAGTGGCAGTCCGCGTATTTCAAGGACGATATGGGCTATGAGACGGAGCCTTATCTGTTCTATCTGGAAAAAGGCGCCAATGAACTGACCCTGATGGGAGAGAATGAACCTCTGGTACTGCGCAGGCTTTCTCTCAGCCCGGTGACGTCTAAGCCCACTTATGAGGAATATCTGGCGGCCCAGCCCTCCGGCAGCAATGTGACCGGTTATTCCCAGATCATCCAGGGCGAGGATTCCACCTATCGTTCCGAATCTTCCCTTTATGCAAAATATGACAGGTCGTCCCCTACCACCCAGCCCAACAGCGTGACCACCACGGTGCTGAACTATGTGGGCGGCGACGCCTGGAGAAGCTCCGGCCAGTGGATCGAGTGGGAGTTTGAAGTGCCCCAGGACGGCTTCTACAACATTATGGTGAAAGGGCGTCAGAACTACTCCCGCGGCGTGGTATCCAGCAGGAGCGTATACATAGACGGACAGATCCCCTTTGAAGAGATGAAGGATATCGCCTTTGCCTACAGCAACGACTGGAACTGCATGACGCTGGGAGATGAGCAGGGCGATCCCTATCAGTTCTATCTGACGGCCGGCAAGCATACCATCCGCCTGGAGGCGACCCTGGGCGGCGTTGGCCCTATCCTGGAAGAACTGGAGGATTCCACCTTCCGCCTGAATCAGATCTACCGGAAGGTGCTGGTATACACGGGCGCGACCCCCGACCAGTACCGGGACTATTTTATCGAGCGCAATTATCCCGAGGTCATGGAGGCCATGGATCTGGAGTCCAAGCGGCTGTTTAAGATCGTGGATGACATGGTGGCCTACAGCGGACAGAAAGCGGACAATATCGCCTCCGCCCAGACGGTGGCCCAGCAGTTGGAGCGTTTCTGCAAGAAGCCCCAGAAGATCACGCTGGAGTTTACCACCTTTAAGGACAATATCACATCCCTGGGCACGGCGGCCCTGAATTTGAGCGAGACGAAGCTGGACATCGATTATCTGGAAGTTTGCAGCACCGACGTGAAGCCGGCCAACGACAAATCCAATGTTTTCAGTTCCGTCTGGCACGAGATGAAATCCTTCGCCGCGTCCTTCGTGGTGGATTACAACTCGGTGGGCGACGTGTATGATGAGAACAGCGGCGAGGACGTGGTCAAGGTCTGGATCCTGACCGGGCGCGACCAGGGCACGATCTTAAAGTCCATGGTGGACGATACCTTTACTCCCGACACGGGCGTGAAGGTCAACGTGGAAGTGGTAGATCCCAGCGCCCTGCTCAACGCCGTGATGGCCGGCAGAGGCCCGAACGTGGTCCTTTCCGTAGGCGCGGATCAGCCGGTCAATCTGGCTTTGCGTAACGCGGTGGAGGATCTGACCCAGTTCCCTGACTGGGAAGAGGTATTCTCCCACTATACGAAGAGTTCCTATGAGCAGTACGGGCTGGACGGACATATTTACGCTATCCCCGAGACCCAGACCTTTAACGTGATGTTCTACCGCAAGGACGTGCTGCAGGAGCTGGGAGTGGAAGTGCCCCAGACCTGGCAGGAGCTGATCGAACTGCTTCCTACCATCCAGGGCAACAACCTTTCCATCGGGATTCCTACGGCGGCCGGCAGCAGCAGCACCACTACTGCCAGCACATCGGTGGCCTCCAATACGCCGGATCTGTCTTTGTACTTCACGCTGTTGTACCAGTACGGCGGCGATATGTATACCGAGATGGGCGGCAAGACCACGGTGGACTCCGAGGCCGGCGTGAGGGCCTTTAAGGATTACGTCCGGTATTTCAACGATTACGGCCTTCCGACAATCTACGATTTTGTCAGCCGGTTCCGTTCCGGCGAGATGCCCATCGGCATATCGGCCTATTCGACCTATAACACGCTGATGGTGTCGGCGCCTGAGATCCGCGGCCTGTGGGATTTCACCCTGATCCCCGGCACGGAGTACACGAACGCCGACGGCAGCACATACATTGACCGTTCCGACTTCATCACCGGCAACGCCACGATGATGATCGCTACCGAAAAAGATTCTTTGCGCAATGCTTCCTGGGAGTTTATGAAGTGGTGGGCGCAGCCCGACACCCAGGTGCGTTTCGGCCGTGAGATCGAAGCGCTGCTCGGATCCTCGGCCCGGTACGCGACGGCCAATAAGGACGCTTTCGTACAGCTTTCCTGGAGCGCCGACGATATCGAGGTGCTCAGCGACCAGTGGGATCAGACCGTAGGGATCCGGGAGGTGCCCGGAGGATACTTTACCGGCCGCCATATTACCAACGCCATCCGCAAGGTGATCAACGAAAAGGTTGATTCCCGTGAGACCATCATAGACTACGCGGTAACCATCAATGACGAGCTCACCAAGAAACGTATCGAGTTCGGCCTGCCGTTGGAAGAATAGGGGAGGAGAGCATGAAAGAATATTGGAAGAAATATCTGACGCTGCGCAAGCATAATATGCAGGTGGCCTGGAAAAAGGCGAAGAAGAGCAAAATGTGCTATGCTTTCCTTTTCCCCTACGCGCTTTTGTTCACGCTGTTTTACATCGCGCCGGTGGTGGCCTCCATCTTTTTCAGCTTTACCTACTATAACATTCTGGAGCCGCCCAGCTTTATTGGGCTGCAGAACTATATCAGCCTGATCCTGGAGGACGATATTTTCCTGATCGGTCTTAAGAACACTTTCATGATCGCCGTGATCACCGGCCCTTTGGGCTATATCATGTCCTTCCTGTTCGCCTGGCTGATCAACGAGCTGCCCCGCTGGGTGCGCAGCGTGGCGGTGGTCGTGTTCTACGCCCCCTCCATCGCGGGCAACTGTTATGTGATCTTCTCCGTGTTTTTCAGGGGCGACGCTTACGGCTATGTAAACGCCTTTTTGATGAACCTGGGGCTCATCGATACGCCGATCCTGTGGTTCATCGATCCGACATATATGCTGCCGATCTGTATGCTGGTCATCCTGTGGATGAGCCTGGGCACCGGCTTCCTTTCCTTCGTAGCCGGCCTGCAGGGTGTGGACCGCTCCCAGTTTGAAGCGGGCTACATGGACGGGATCAAGAACAGATGGCAGGAGCTGTGGTATATCACGCTTCCCAACATGAAGCCCATGCTGATGTTCGGCGCGGTCATGTCCATCACCCAGGCTTTCGGCGTTTGCGACGTGACCATGGCTCTGTGCGGATATCCCAGTACGGATTATGCGGCCCGTACCATCGTCACCCACCTGTTCGACTACGGCTTTACCCGGTTTGAAATGGGTTACGCATGTGCGATCGCGACGATATTGTTCCTTATTATGATCCTTTGTAACAAGGCAATACAAAGTCTGTTGAGAAGAGTGGGGACCTGATATGAGCAAGAAGAAGAAAAAACAAGAAAATGTGGAAGCGGTTTATCACAAGAAGCTGATCAAGAGAAGGAAACCCAACCGTTCCATCTGGGGAGATATTTTCCTGTATCTGTTCCTGCTGTTTGTGGCGGTGGTCATGGTGTTCCCCATCGTGTACGCGGTCAGCAGCGCCTTAAAGCCGCTGGATGAACTGTTCAAGTTCCCGCCGCGGATCTTCCCGCAGAACCCGACGTTTGATAACTTCTCCGACCTGTTTGTGACCATGGGCAAATCCTGGGTGACTTTTTCCCGGTATCTGTTCAATACGGTGTTCATCACATTCGTGGGGACCTTCGGACATCTGATCGTGGCATCCATGGGCGCTTTCGTACTGGCGAAGTACGATTTCCCCGGCGGGCAGACGTTCTTTAAACTGGTTACCGTGGCCATGATGTTTACCGGTTATGTGACCCAGATCCCCAACTACCTGATCTTAAACGGCCTGGGCTGGATCGACACCTACTGGTCCATTATCATTCCGGCTTTCGCCTCCCCCATGGGACTGTTTTTGATGAAGCAGTTCATGGAGGGCCTGCCCACCTCTCTGATCGAGGCGGCCAAGATCGACGGCGCCAACGAGTGGCGGGTGTTTTCCGGTATCGTGATGCCCAACGTAAAGCCGGCCTGGATGACGCTGATCATCTTCTCCGTGCAGGGCCTGTGGAACAACAAGGCGGCTACCTTTATTTATTCCGAGGCGAAGAAAACCCTGGTGTATGCCATGCAGCAGATCCAGAGCGGCGGTATCGCCAGGACCGGACAGGGGGCCGCAGTGCTGGTGGTGCTGATGGTGGTTCCGATCGCCATATTCATCTTCTCCGAGAGCCAGATCCTGGAAACCATGGCAAGCTCCGGTCTGAAGGATTAACAGCAAATGAGGTGGCCTATGAAAAAGAGAATCAAAGCATTGGGCGCGCTGGCGCTGGGAGCCGTGATCCTGACCGCATCCTCCATCAACGTTTCGGCGCGGGAGAGAAGTTATACATACAATTACGATTATTGGGGCGACGTGCAGGATTCCCCGGACTTTTATACGGTGACGAAGGTATATCCGGCGGAGGCCTTCGGCCTGGAGGACAATTTCGTTACGCCCCAGGGATTGTTTGTGAAGGATGATATGGTTTATATCTGCGACACCGGCAACAACCGGATCGTGCAGCTCC